>Ga0137314_1000076_pt1 | contig 34546 bp, 6 predicted proteins | sample EasRivERMZT199_2_FD_102289 | JGI IMG/M metagenome (GOLD analysis project Ga0137314, IMG submission 102289) | Soil microbial communities from meander-bound floodplain in the East River, Colorado, USA - East River MetaG ERMZT199_2 | ecosystem: Environmental > Terrestrial > Soil > Floodplain ... | reverse complement strand
GATCGCCGTGGGCGCCGCGTCGCTCAACGCGGTTAACGCGCAGGCAAACGTTCTCAGCATCGTCGAGGCCTACGCCGGCGAGCACAAGGACACGATCCGCGTGTCGCAGGGGAGCATCCACGTCCTCAATGGAGCCGGTGCCCCCGGCACGCTCGATCTCGACGCCACGTCCAAGGCGGTCGCGAAGGCCGTGGCCGACGGCGCCAGCGCCGGGGCGATCGCCATGAGCTCGATGCACCCGACGGCCACGCTGGGCGGGGCGACGCGCGCCTACATCGGTCCGCGCACCACTGTGGAAGCCTCCACCGTGACCGCCGACGCGGTGGAGGACATCGCGACGGCGCGCGCCGAAACCACGGCCGGTGGCTTTGGCCTGGGGGCGGTGACCGAGCTGATCGCCGACGCGAAGGCGCAACGGCTGACGGAGGCCTTCGTCGGCCACCACGCCTCGCTCACCCTCGGCAGCGGCAGCGCCACCTTCACGGCCGACGCGACGCCGTCGACACCGATGGCGGACGCCTCCTCGCTCGGCGTCGGGGTCGGGGTCATTGCATCCATCTCGAAGTTCCACACATTCGCGACGATCGGCCCCGACTCAGCCGCCCGCGCCTTCGTCGGCGACAATGCCAGCGTCACCGCCGGCAACCTCACGCTGCAGGCAACGTCCGATACGACGGCGAACGCCGCCGCCAAGTTCGTCGGCATCAGCGCCTTCCTCAGCGCGCAGGAGGGGATCAGCCAGGCCAACAACGGCCAGGACACCGAGACCTACATCGGGGACGACGCGACGGTCACCCTGACCGGCACTCTGGCCATGCACGCCGTCAACACGCCGCACGCCACGCCGACGATCGCCAGCGCGAGCATGGGAACCGTGTCGCTGACGGTTCTTCAGGGCCTCGCCACGCTCGACGGCGACACGGGCGCGTGGATCGGCAACGGCAGCAGCGTGCAGGCGTCGTCGATCGACATGGATGCGACGACCACGGACATCGCCAACGCGGACATCAGCGGCTTCGGTTTCGGGTTGGGGGCCGCCGCCGTGGTCACGGCCGAGGCCAAGGACACCGGCTCGGCGTTCGTCCGCATCGGACCGCCGGACGGCAGCCCGGGCAGCAGCGGCAACCGCACAGTGGTCACCGCCACGGGCGCCGGCGGTATCCAGGCGGACGCCGTGATGACCTCCAACCTCACGTCGGAGCCGAGCTTCGTCGGCATCTCGGTGTTCGCAACCGGCACCATCACCAAGGCGCTCGCGACCCAGCAGGGGGCGGTCCGGGCCGACGTCGGCGGGTGGGCCGACCTGACCTCGGCGGGCGACATTCACGTCCGCGGGTCGTTCACCGGGGCGACGACGGCTCATGCGTCGAGCGTGAGCGCGAGCGGCGCGATCGCTTTCTCCTCGGCGGAGGCGACCGCGACGCACACCCCCACCGTCAACTCCAAGGTCGTCAGCAACGCCGATCTGACCAGCAACGCGGCGGGAGGGCAGGTCGAGATCATCGCCGAGCACAACCACGACATGAGCGGCTTCCTGGCCGGCGGGGCGATCGCTTCCGCCTCCAGCGTCTCTTTCAGCGCGTTCTTCGCGGATTCGGCGTCCACCGTGCAGGCGACGACCAACGCCACGGTCGAGACGCTGGTCGAGGAGAACGCCACCCTCGAGGCCATCAACGGCAGCGTGGCCGCCATCAGCCAGTCGGCCAACACCGCCCAGGGAAGCCTGCTGAACATCGGGGCCTCCGCCGTGAGCGTGAAGACGGGGAGCGCGAGCCCGGTGGCGAACGGCAGCACCAAGACCCGCTTCCTGGGCAACGTCGGCGATGGCGGCCTTGGAGCGGAGACGCTGACCGTGCTGGCCGAGGGCTACACCACGGCCGACAGCTCGCTCAACTCGCTGGGCGGTGGCGCGGTGGACGTCAACACCGGCAGCGCCAACGCCACGGCCACGTCGTCGGTGACGGTCGATTTCGGCTCGGCGTCATCCTTCATCGACGTGGGCGGCGACATCACGGTGCAGGGGATCCTGACCGGGGACGCCGACTCCAAGGCCAACGGCGCGAGCGGCGGCGCGGTGAGCGTCCGGGTCTTCTCCTCGAATGCCACCAGCACGCCGACGGTGAACGTCAACGTCGGGGCCGCCGATGTGACCGCGGGCGGCACTCTCAGCATCCTGGCCCAGCAGGGCGAGGAGGCGGAAGAAGGATCGGACGGCACGTTCAGCTCCATCGAAGGGGACGATCCGGTGGTGGGCGACCGCGTCCCCGGCGGCACCAACTTCATCACCTTCGCGGATCCACACAAGCTGACGGCCGGCGCCATCATCACCTCCACGACCACGGTGGGCGGCCTGGAGGCCGGCCGGGCGTACGGCGTCGTCGAGCGCGACGCAACCACCATCCACCTGGGCGAGTCGTTCAAGAACACGCAGGTCGTGACGGCCACCGACTCGATCACCTTCCCGGGGGTGCACAACCTGAAGCACGGCGCCATGGTCTACTACTTCGACAACAACATGACGCCGGTGGCGGGTCTGCAGTCGGGCAAGCAGTACCGCGTGTTCGTCGTCGACTCCCGCACCATCAAGCTGCAGGATCCGGTGGACGTCGACGGCGTGGTGAACGTGCCGGCGGGCGCCGCCATCACCTCGGATGTGACCAGCGGCATCGTCACCGCGGCCAACACCTTCGAGAACGGCGATCCCGTGACCTACCGGGCCCAGTCGCCCGAGTTCTTCAACAGCGCGCTGACCGACGCGGACGGCAACCTCCAGGATTTCGACAACGACGAGATCGTCGTGGAAGGCCACGGCTGGTCCACGGGCCAGGAGCTCGTCTATCACCTCGCGGCCACGGCGTCCACCGAGCCCTCGACGCTGGTGCGGCTGAATCCGGCGCTGGACGACGGCGACCACGTGTTCGCCATCTTCGTCAGCGCCAACCGCATCCGGATCGCCTCCACGCAGGTCAATGCGAACAACGGCGTCGCCCTGGAGCTGACCCCCGACAAGTCGGTCAACGGGCGCTCCTTCCAGCACTCGCTGCGCCGCACGGTTCACGAAGCCCTGCCCGGTCTGACGGAAGGGACCGTCTACTTCGTGTCCGACCGCGCGGCCGGCTCCTTCAGGCTCAAGGACATCAACGGAAACTACGTCCACTTCGATGACACCGGCCGCACGGGCGGCCAGCACATCTTCCAGGTCGAAGGGGTCAATCTCACCTCGCAGGGCGGCGCGGCCAGCGGGAAGAGCCACCTGCTGGTGCTCGACCTCCAGGACGCCGGCGGCGGCAAGTTCGACGGCGTCGGCGGCGCGTCCGCGGTGGCCGGCGCCCCTGCCGGCGACCGGCAGGTGACGGCCAGCACGACCGGCGTGGGCGGGGGCTTCATCGACGTGGCCGGCTCGTCCGCGAACACGAACGTCACGCTGACCACGAACGTCACCGTGGCCTCGGGCGCCGTGCTGTCGGCCGGCATCATCGAGGTGCTCACCGACTCGGTCCTGACGACGCAGGCCGTGTCCGACGGCGCGGGCGGCGGCTTCGTGTCGATCGGCAACGCGTCCACCAACGCCACCGGCACCAACAACAGCACGATCGACATCGGCACCGATGCGGCGCTCACGGCCGAGGGCGACCTGACCGTGCTGGCCTCCACCAACACGGCGGTGGTCTCCTACGCCGTCACCGGCAACGGCGGTTTCATCGGCGTGGCCACGGCCAGCGGCACGGCCAACCTGTACTACAGCACGCAGGTGCTGGTCGACGGGGACCTGGAGGCCGGAGACACGCTCACGGTGAAGGCCCTCACCCAGAATGCCGATGCCACCGCCACGGGCATCACCTCCACCGGCGGACTCGGAGCGGACGGCGAGGCCTTCGCCAATGTGCACATCGGCTACTACATCGAAAACAACATCCTGGTGTCGGACCCGAACCGGGCGCGCACCGTCACCGAGATCCGCGATGATGCCAATCTGCTCGCAACCGACGTGGCGCTGTCCGCCATCGTGGAGAAGCTGCGCGCCGTCACGAGCGCCTCAACCGACGTCGTCGCCGTGGGGGCCGGAGCCGTGGCCAACGCGAACAGCCTCGTCGACTCAATCACCACCGTGCGGCTCCTCGACGGCTCGGAGACCACGGGCAACGCGGCCATCACCATCGACGCGAAGAACCTGGACCTCGACGTGACGGCGACGTCCGATTCGGATCTCTTCGCGGTCGCCGGTTACAGCGCGGCCGAATCGACGGCGTCGGCGACCACGCGCGCCAACGTCTCGGGGCATCACGGCTCGCTGCTGCGCACGGCCGAGCTGGTGGTGACCGCGACGCAGGACGACGTGCTGGTCGACGCCATCGCCAGCGATACCGATGGACTCTTCATCGCCGGCCCCGAAACCGAACTGGAAACCAAGGACGCCCACCGGCAGATCTTCTGGGAGTCGCGCGTCATCCTGCTGGGCGAGCCCAACCCCGAGCTGGAAGTCGACGCCACCGGCACCATCGTGAAGCTCACCAACGTGACGGTGGCCGATCATCTGGGGAACCCCTACGCGCTGGGCCAGACGTTCGACGCGAGCGACGAGATCGTCGTGGGGCCCATCATCAACAACGAGCCCGCCAGCGCCGAGTTCATCACCAACGATGGCACGGCCGCGGGTCTCCCGCTGAGCGTGATCTGGGGCAGCGAAGGGCGCTTCGAGCTGCAGCACACCTGGGACTACGTGCGCATCACCAATCACTCGGACCGGCTGCTGCGCACCAACCTGATCGACGTCGTCGACGGGGGCGCGACGATCAGCATCCGCGTGGACGACATCAAGGGCCCGCAGGACCCCGACGGTTCGCAGGAGCCCGGCTCGGTGGGCACGACGTTCGAGTTCGACCTCGAGCACACCTTCCCGGAAACGGCGGTCGAGATCCAGAACCTCACGATGGCGAGCGACCCCTCGGACATCGTGCTGGACGGCACGATCGAGAATCCCATTGGCCTCACGCTGATCCACAACGTCCGCGGCAACATCATCGTGGACACCGATTCCGACGTGGAGGTGATCCGCACCAACGAGCTCGACCTGAGCGCGCAGGGAGGGTCGATCGGCTCCCAGGGCGGCGGCATCTTCTCCCGGTCGGCGCTCTGGGTGGAGTTGGTCCAGTACCAGGACGCCACGCTGGCCTTCAACGACGTCGAGGTGTCCGCCGTCGCCGACATCGACGTCGTGCTGGACCTCACGGCCAACCGGCGCACCAGCGACGATCCCACGATCACTCCCATCGTCGTGCCCATCGCCCTCCTGCGCGCCGGTGACGACCTGGACATCGTCGTCAACGACAGCAAGCACGGCGATGACCCCGGGAACGTGGCCGACATCACCGTCAACCTGTACGACCCGCCGAGCAACTCGCCGGGCGCCGGGAGCGGCGTCTACCTGGCGCACTTCCGCCCGGATGTCGCGGATCCCGGTCTCGAGGCCGTCCTGAAGGCCTTCGGGACGACAACGGCCGAGGCCGAGTCCACCTACGATTTCGCCGAGGCGCGCGCGGGCGACGACATCGACATCGGCCACGTCAGCACAACCGCCGGCTTCGGTGAGCCGCGCGACTACGCGACGACGCAGCGCGCCGACGGCTCACTGCCGTTCTCGGTGACGGCCGACCCCGTTCCGGACGCCACGGTGCACTTCATCATCAACACCGACGTGGACTGGACGGGCGGCTCGTCGGAGGACGGCGTCGAGCAGATCTTCCTGACGACCAACGGCGACATCACCGCCACCGAGCTGGCGGGAAGCATGCTCGTCGGCCACATCCACTCGACCGCGGGCGACGTGACGCTCACGTCGCCCCTCCGGATCCTCGACGCCAACGAGGCGCCGACCATCGACGTCACCGGCGACGACATCACGATGACCGCGGGAACCGACGGTGGCCAGGGGGGCGTCGGCGAGACGAACGACTTCCTCGAGATCAACGTCAACCGCAACAACGGCGTCGGCGTGCTCACGGTCACCGACACGGCCGGCACGTCGACGTTCGGCGTGTTCCTCGAGGACCTGCTCGGCAACATGCGGGTCGACCTCGTTCACACCGAGGGCGACGTCACGCTGCGGACGGTGGGGGGCTCGATCCTGGATGGCCGCAAGGACGGCGCCGGCGGCGACCAGGACGCGGGCGATGGAGACACCGCGGCGGACGTCATCGGGATCACGATCGACATCGACGCCAACGGCGGGTCCTCGGACATCGGCGAGTTCGGGAACGACCTGGACATCGACTCGTCCGCGGGCGGGACGGGGGACGTGAGCCTCGAGGCCGGCAGCGACATCTACCTCACGGAGACCGACGCCAACCTGAGGCTCGTGATGGCGCATGCCTATGGCGGCGACATCCGCCTGACGGTGCGCGAATCCGCGGATCTCGACGAGCACTTCGAGCTGCTCCCGTCGGGCTCCGCCCGCTTCGCCGAGAGCAACACCCGCCCGCCGGGCAACCATACCGATGCGCTGCGCATCGTGCCGCACGGACAGGTCTTCGCCGAGCAGGGCTCGGCGACGGTGCGCGCCGGCGACGACGTCATCCTCGACGACAACACCGAGATCGTCGCCGCCCATGACATCGACATCTTCGGTGACCACGGCAACGCGGACGTGGACGCGAACGGCGGCGCGGTGGGAGACGGCCACGGCTCGACGCTGACGCTGCGGGGACGGCTGGTGGCCGGCGCGGTCGTCTCGCTGGGCAGCCAGGTGGCCAACCCGCCGGTGGGGACGTACCTGCCCAGCGCCGTGGCCCCCGTGTTCGAGACCAACATCTGGGGCCACACCGATTCCGACACCTTCCAGTTCGGCGATCCGAGCGGGGCGGCCGGCACGACGATCTGGGGCCAGGACGGCTACATCTTCATCGGCTCTCCGACCCGGGTGCACGGCAGTCAGGACGTCCCCTCCACCGGGGATGACGGCGAGGATCGGTTCTTCGTCTACTTCCTGCAGGACGCCGACGTGACCACGGGTCCGATGGACCAGTCCCCGGCGCGGCACACGCTGACGCTGGACGGGCAGGCCGACACCGACACCTACGAGGTCCACACGCTCGGCAGCAACGGCGTCGACCGGCGCAGCAACGTCATCAACGTGCTCGACACCGGGGCGGAGCACGACGGCGCGGACGAGCTGATGGTCTTCGGCCTGGATTCTCCGGACAACGGGATCGACGAGGGGACCGGCGCGAAGTTCCCGACCGATGACATCTTCCTGCTGCGCGCCGCGGCCTTCCTGCCGTCCGAGACGGCCGACCGTCCGGCGTACGTCGCCCTGCTGCACGGAGACGTCGAGAGCTACACCGATATCGACGAGACGACCAACTCGTCCACCGAGGTCATCCGCATCAACTACGACGCCGGCCTCAACGGACGGCTCACGGTGGTGGGCCTGGGCGGCAACGACTACTTCGCCTCCGACGACACCACCGTCAACGTCACCCTGGACGGCGGCGAGGGCTTCGACACCTTCCGCGTCGGCCAGATCTTCGGCCTCAAGCGTACCGACGAGATCCTGGAAGGCCAGCTCCTCACCCAGGACGTCTTCCCGACGATGGTCGCCACCACCCGCGGCTGGCTCAGCCCGGGGATCAGCGCGCCGATGGTCGTGCACGGCGGCACCGGCAACGACGAGTTCACCGTTTACTCCAACCAGGCCGAGCTGCGGCTCGAAGGCGACGACCACAACGACCTGTTCATCATCCGGGCGTTCGCCCTCGCCGCGGTGTCCACGAAGGACTGGAACCTGGACGGCAACATCGACGCCGCCGACCTCGACGCGGTCGACGAAGACTCCAACACGGACGGCGAGATCAACGCCGCGGACGCCGACGAGACGCCCAACGACTGGACCGACGACATCATCGTGCTCGACGACGAAGGCGTGGCCGTGCCCAAGATCGGCAGGCGCTTCTCGACCTTCCGTCCGCTCGACATCCGCACCGGCGGCGGTGAGGACGAGGTGCAGTACAACGTCAATGCTCCGGTGTCGGTGGACGGCGGGACCGGCTTCGACAAGCTGGTGATCCTGGGCACGGAGTTCGCCGACGATTTTGCCATCACCCAGTCGGGGATCTTCGGCGCCGGGCTCAACGCGCGCTACGCCAACGTCGAGGTCGTGGAGGTGGACGGTCTGGAGGGCGACGACCAGTTCTACGTGCAGTCCACCGACTTCGGCGTGGCCTACCGCGTCATCGGCGGCCTGGGGAGCGACGCCATCCACGTGACCGGCGACGTCACGGCCGACATCGTCACGCGCGAGCTGGAAGGGCTGAGCGGCGCCGTCGACCACCTCGTGACCTCGGAGGATGACCCGGACTACGACGGACTCACCGTCGACGGGTTCGACTACAACGTGGCCACGAAGGACGAAGGGGTCGTCGTCATCCGGGAGAGCGGCAGCGGCACGGCCGTGCGCGAGGGCGGCCCCACGCCCGTGGACAGCTTCTTCGTCAGCCTGGCGAGTGCGCCCTTGGTTCCCGTGTACGTCACGCTGTCGGCGGCACGCTCGCCCCAGGAGGAGTACGACGACACGTTGATCAACCCGCCGGGGCTGCCGAACGGCGCGGGCGACTCTATCTGGCTCAGCACGACGTCGCCGGCCGACCTGAACAACCCGCTCGACTCCGAGTTCCAGCGCACGGTCTACATCGCCGGCGTGCCGACCCAGATCAACAACCGCGCGGTGGTGCTGACCTTCCTGCCCGGCAATTACTCCACGGAGCAGGAGGTCTTCGTGTTCGCCCCCGACGATCTGCGGGCCGAGGGCGATCGGGTCGTCGTCGTGAACAACTCCGTCATCTCGGGCGACGCCGCCTTCGACGCGGCCGACGTGCGCAACGTCGAGGTGGACGTGCGGGACAACGACACGCCGGGCGTCTACGTGCTCCAGGTCGAGCCCGGCACCAGCGTCGAGGACGGCCGCACCCTCGTCATCGAGGGCACACCCACGACACGGCTGGTCGACGAGCTGCTGGTCCAGCTCGCCAAGCAGCCGGACCTGGCCGACCAGATCGTCGTCCAGCTCGACCTGGATCGCTATGAGGGCACCGAGGAGCAAATCCGGCTCATCGACGTTCTCAGCGACCCGCGCTTCGATCCGATCGCGCGGACGATCACCTTCACCTCCGCCAATTGGGACAACCCGGTGCGCGTCGGCATCGAGGCGTGGGACGATTCGCGACGCGAGGACCCGGCCACGGCCGTCATCTTCTTCTCACGCGACGACGCCACCATCGACCTCGACGACGACTACATCTTCCCGAACCTGCGTTCCGGCATAGGCGCGCAGGACATCGAGGTCATCGACAACGAGACGGCCGGCGCCGTGGTGCTGGAGAGCGGCGGCACCACGCTGCTCGTCCCGGATGACCTCGCGACCGTGCCCGACGAGACCGAGACCGACGACTACACCATCCGGCTGACCAAGAAGCCCAAGACGGGAGCCACGGTCGAGGTTGCGATCCTGACGGATGGCCTGGCCGACGTCCTGGAGATCGACAACGTGGCGGTCCCGCTGGAGGAGATCGGCGGGTACCGGCCCACGCAGCTCTTCAACGGCAGCATCATCTTCGAGAACATCGACGGCAGGGGAACACTGACGAGGGGAACGGGGGCGGACCTCGGCAGCTTCATCGACGAAGGGTTCACCCAGGGTCAGTTCCTCCGCGTCGGCGGCGCCGTGGGCTACGACGGCAACTACTACATCCACGCGATCACCGACAAAGTGATCACCCTGACAACGGACTTCTCCGTCGGCTCGCCGGTGGAGATCGAGGACACCGTCAGCGTCAGCAGCCTCACGCGCGAGAGCCTCTGGGAGGGCGAGGTCACCGTGGAGGTCGAGGTCGCGGCGCGGCGGCTGGTGCGGACGGACTTCAGCGGATGGCTCGCCGATCTGTTCCTCGAGGGGCAGCGGGTCCGGGTGACCAACCTGGCCAATCCGGGCCAGTTCGCCGACTTCAAGATCGCCATCATCCGTGGCGACAACGAGAGCTTCGACGAGAAGATCGAGTTCACGACCGAGGGCGCGCTGCCGGCGTGGCTCTCCGACGGCACGACCCTGGACGTGCGGGTGTCCCGCCTGGCCCCGGTGATTGCGTTCACGGACACCGACTGGTACGTGCAGCGGACCGTCGAGCTGGTGGCCGACCCGCTCTACGCGGTGCCGCTCACCCGCCAGGGGGTGAAGGTCTTCCCGGTGTCCACGCACCTCCTGGGCAAGCTCCGCGGGCCGCTGGCGGTGGAGGGGGGCGTCACGGGAGCGGACCGCTCGCTGCAGAACGGCCTGAAGCTGCCCGGCGAGAAGGACGACTTCCTCATCGTCATCGGGGCCCAGCCGCCGGAGTCCCAGCAGATCGACATCCTCAACCTGTTCAACGACTCGAGCCAGCAGGACCGGACCGGCACGATGGACCAGACCACGCTGCGGGGCTTCGGGATGGCCCAGGATCTCGACTTCGGCGAGCTGTTCGGGCTGAGCGAGGAGGATGCGGAGACTTTCGGCGAGTCGCTCGTGTTCCCCGGTGGCGTCAGCTTCGGCAAGATCAACTTCGGCAGCAGCGGTTTCGAGACGGACGCCGGCCAGACCACCATCGAGGTGCTGAACTTCCTGGGCGGCGAGGGGAACGACACGATCGACGTGGAGGACACGCTCGAGCCCGCGCCTCAGGTCTCGGCGTCCCAGGAGTTCACCTTCGCGCCGGCGCCCGGCGGAGGAACGGTCTTCAAGCTCGGATTCGACTGGAAGGGGCAGGGCTTCCTCATCGGTCAGACGGTGCAGATCGAGGGGATGCCCGGCACCTGGACGGTGGCCGCCATCCAGGACCACGATCCCAACCTGCTCGACAGCATCGGCGCCGACCCGAACGACAACAGCATCCTGGTTCTTGCGGGGGCCGCGCTGCCGTCGCTGACGGACGAGCGGCTCGTCATCGGCATCGACGCGCTGGTGCGGACGCAGGCTGTTCTTGACGCGGCGCCCACTTCGATCGGCGGCACGCTGACGCGGGTCACCGGCGATTGGGAGGATGATGGCTTCATCGTCGGCCATCTGGTCAAGGTCGAGGGGGCCGGGCTGAACGGACACTGGCGCCTCGTGGGGATCTCGGGAGGCGGCAAGATCCTGGAGCTCGAAGGGACGCCCATCGGCGCTCTGAACGACGCGCCGCTGACGGTCTCGGTGGCCGGCCCGCACGGCGGTCTGACGCTGCTGCACGGCGGTGGCAACGCGGAGCTGACGCTCACCGTCGAGTCGGTGGCTTCCGGTCCGGTCTCTCTCCCCGGGAACGTGACCGCCCAGGGGCTGACGCGGCTCGATGGCCTCGACTGGGTGGGCGACGGCTACGCCATCGGCCAGTACGTGCAGGTGAGCGGCGAGGCCATGACGCGGCAGGTCCTCGGCTTCGCCGACGCCGATCCCTCGCTCGAGCCGGCGGATGCCTTCGATTCGTGGGGTGACGGGAGCGTCCTGCTGCTGAGCGGCAGCCCCATCGGCGGCGGCACCATGGAGCGCATCGTCCATGTCGCCGAAGCGCTCCGCACCGAGGCCACCGGGCTCATGGAGATCAAGACCACGAGCCTCACGCGCTCGAGCGGCAACTGGCTCACCGACGGGTTCTACGTCGGCCAGAAGGTGTGGATCTCCGGGCTGGCCGGGCCGTTCACCGTGGCCGGTCTGACCTCCAGCGTGATGACGCTCCAGGGCGTCGCGCTGGTCCCGAAGACCGGCGTCGAGCTGACCGTGTTCGGCTTCGACATTCAGTTCGACGGCGGCGTCCGCATGGGCGGCGACCACATCACGGTCACCGGCGGCGCGGGCCCCGATTCGCCGCTCGTCGTCTACGGCGACACGTCACAGGACGGCGTCTGGTACGGCGGTCATTCGTGGGACGTGCTGGGCTCCGACTTCGGCGAGAAGCCCTTCGATCCGTTCCCCTTCCTGCCCGACGGCGACAACGAGGACGACGAGTGGGTCTTCCCGCTGGCCGATCCCTACACCCACGCAGGGCACGACGTCATCGACGCCTCTGCGCTGTTCGCCGGCACGCCGGCCGGCAGCCTGCCCACGGTCGGCTTCGTGGCCTACGGCGGCGCGGGCAACGACGTGATTCTCGGCAGCCAGACCGGCGACCATCTGGCCGGCGGTTCGGGCGATGACACCATCCTCGGCCTGCGCGGCGTGGACCACATCTACGGCGACTCGGGCGTCAACGTGAACGTGCTGAACCGCGGGCTGACGATCGACACTATCGACAACAGCCCGGCTCCGACGCTCGACAAGAACCTGCTGTCCAACGGCACCACCATCCCGCCAGCGGCCTCCGACGTGCGCGACGACCTGAAGGCGGGCCGCGACGTCATCCACGGGGATGGCCCGGGAACCGTGCTGGGCGGGCCGGAATCGGTCTACGATGACCTCATCTTCGGGGATCACGGCGCGATCGACCAGAACGTGGCAGACCCGAACACTCCCGAGCCGCTGCTGCAGAAGATCCAGACCACCCTGCTGTCGTCCGTCCTGAGCCTGCGGTCCCTCGAGTTCCAGAACGGCGACGACGACGTCATCTTCGGTCACCTCGGCCGCGATGTCCTCATCGGCGGCGCCGGACACGACGTGGCCGACGGCGACGAGGCCGACGACCTGGTGTTCGGCGACAACGTCACGAGCCTCACGCGGACCGGCGGCGACGACGGCAACCTGTTCGACGACATCGCCAGCCCGCGCTTCCGGACGCTGCTCGGCGCCATCCTCTACGGTCGCAGCGACCGGACGCCGTTCCCCAACGCCGACGGGAGCGGGGTGCTGCTCACCAGCCTCATCGCCCGCAACTACCGCGATCCGGACGGCGCGCCGTATTGGGCCGAGTACACGGTCGACTACGCGGATCTGCACACGTTCGCGTTCGACGAGGGCGAGGACGGGGTCGACAGCTTCGGCAACGACCAGCTGGCGGGCGGCCAGAAGCACGATCTCCTGTTCGGCCAGCTCGGCGATGACGTCATCCAGGGGGACGGCGGCATGGAGAGCGCCTTCGCCGCGGCCTCCCACGCGGGCGCCTCGCGCACGCCGGACGGAGCGGTGGGAACGGTGGTCGACCTCATCGGGGATCTCGACGTGGTGCCCTCCTTCGAGGCGGTCACCGACGGCGAGGACTACATCGAGGGAGGCGGCGGCAACGACATCGTGTTCGGCGGCCTGGGCCAGGATGACATCCTGGGCGGCTCGTCCGACTTCTTCAGCCTGACGAACCCGAGCAGCCGGCCCGACGGCAGCGACGTCATCTTCGGCGGCGCGGGGACCGACATCTCCCGCAGCCACATCGGGGACGCCACGATCAACGGCAGCAACGTGATCCTGACCACGCCGACCGGCCACGCGGACGACTCCGACACGATCGTGGGCGACAACGGCCGGATCGTGCGTATCGTCGGGACGAACGACGTGGACGTCAACCCGACGGGCAACGTCGCCAACCCGCTATACCTCAGTTTCAAGTACGACGACTACGGCCCCGTGAAGATGATCGTCCGCGGCGTGGCGCTGCTCGACCATACCGCCGGCGGGCCGGACTTCAATCCGGCGCTCCCGAAGACCAGCGGTCTGGGAGGCGATATCTTCGGTGCGGACGAGGTGCACGGCGAGTCCGGCGACGACACCATCTACACCGGCGCCGGCAACGACATTGTGTACGGCGACGGCCAGGACGACGACATCATCCTGGGCTGGGGCGACGACTGGGCGTCGGGAGGGACGGGACAGGACGGGATCCTCGGCGATGACGGACGGATCTTCACGAGCCGCAACAGCCGCAGCGCCATTCCGGCCAACCCGGGCTACCTGGTGAGCGACGGCGAGCCGCTGTACGGCGTGCTCCCGCTTCTGTCGACCGATCCGGACCCGCAGCACCCCAAGATCATCCACGGCAACGTGCTCAACGAGTTCATCTTCACCCCCGGGATGGTGCAGGCGGCGACGCTCTTCGTCAGCGGAGCGCTCCACAAGACCGTCGACATCACGCCGTTCGACTGGAACCCGGGGAGTGCGGACGAACCGCTCTTCGACGCCAACGAGGCCGACGACGTCATCTACGGCGGGCTCGGCGACGACTTCCTGCACGGCTCGGTGGGCGACGATGCCATCGCGGGCTCCGAGGCCCTCAACGAGTCGTACAGCCAGCGCTATAACTTCGACACCGCGGCCCTGCTCGGCATCGTCCGCAGCGACTGGACGCGCCCCTACAACACCGGCGACATGCTCGTCTTTGGCAACGACGATGCCTCCTGGCACACATTCAAGCCGAGCCCCGGCGAGTTCGCTCTCTACGACGAGTTCGACCCGCGCCGCGTGATCTCCCTGAACGCCAGCGGCACCAAGGATGTGGCAGGAGCCAACGGCCACAACTGGTTCCTCAACTTCGTCTCCAACGAGGGGGTGGCCGTCCCGGGTGGCGTTGACAGCAAGGGCGTGCCCTACGGCCCGACGAACAACGACGGTGCCGACCAGGCGTTCGGCGGCCATGGCAACGACTGGGTCGTCGGCGGCACGGGCCGGGACGAGCACTGGGGCGGCTGGGGCACGGACCTGCTGCAGGCGGACGACGTGCTCGGCACGACCGACGGCGGCACGGCCGACAACGCGCCCGACACCTCGCCCAATTACGAGGACCGCGCCTATGCCGGCGCCGGGTACGACATCCTGATCGGCAACACGGGCGGCGACCGGCTGATCGACTGGGTCGGCGAGTTCAACACGTTCGTCGTCCCCTTCTCGCCGTTCGGCATCGACACGGTCAGCAGGCAGCTTCCTCCGCAGCTCGACGAGTTCCTCTACGCCCTTTCGCGCTCCGACGGCGCCGACCCGACGCGGTGGACCGACACGACCATCGATCCGGACTTCCAGCCTCGCAACGGCGAGCCGTTCGGAGAGATCGGCCTCATCACCCAGAGCGACCATGGTCTCTGGCAGGACCAGACGGGCGGCCCGACCGACCCGCAGCCGGGGGACATCCCGGGAGGCAAGCGCGATGTCCTGAACGGCGCCGACTTCAACAGCGGCAGCTTCCAGAGCTTCCGCGTGGACGCCGGCGTCTGGGAGGTCGCCCAGGGGGCACTGAAGGTCGGCGCGGCGTCCCTCGGCAAGGATGCCCTCGGGGTCTTCTATCTGGACCACTACCTGCCGCAGTATTACGAGATCGCGGCGTCGATCATGACGCAGAAGCCGCTCGCCGGCTGGAAGTCGAACGCCTACGTCGTCTTCGACTACCACTCGCCGACCGACTACAAGTTCGCCGGCATCGACATCTCCATCAACAAGTTCGTGATGGGCCACCGCACGGCGGCCGGATGGACCATCGACGAGCAGGCCCCGGTCCAGGTCAAGCCGGACACCTTCTACAACGTCCTTGTCGCCGTGAACGGCACCACGGTCACCGTCCAGCTTGGGACCAGGAGCCTCACGCACACGTTCGCGCCGCGGGTGATCGACGGCGTGGCCTATGGTCTCAACAAGGGCATGGTGGGCGCCGGCTCCGACAACGCCCGCGGCACGTGGGACAACTTCGTCGTCCAGGTGCTGCCGCCGCAGCTCACCCTCGACCAGACCGAGGATTTCAACGACCCTGCGCGCAACGCCTTCAAAGGCGATGCGCTCGGCGCGGCGTGGAGCGTGAGCGGCGGGCGGTACGGCGTCACCGTGGCGCCGGAGTCCACCTCGTTCCGGACGCTCAACCTCGGCGTCGACCACCTCCTGTCGACGTCCTACGTCGAGCTCGAGGCCGTTGTGCGGACCAACGGTGTCGGCGGCGTCGTTTTCGACGAGAACGCGACGAATCACTTCAAGTACGTCGCGCTCGACGTCAACGCGCAGAAGATCGTCATCGGGCACAACGATCCGCGGCGCGGCATGATCGTGGATACCACCGTGAGCCGGGCCCTGACGGCGAACCGCGATTACCGGCTCGGCCTGACGCTCAAAGGGGCCTCCGTGAGCGTCACCCTCGATGGTGCCATCGTCGCGAGCTGGGGCTTCAACGCTCCGGTCGTGGAAGGCGGGGTCGGTGTCTTCGCCAGCATCGGATCGACGTCGTTCGACAGCTTCCGCTTCCGCACCAACGACCCGGCCTTCGAGGATCACTCCAGGATCGTGGGCGACGACGTGACGGTCATTCTCTCCCCGACGCTGCCCATCATGGGGCCGCTCCCGGGCGGCACGGCGAGCCTCACGGACGGGACGACAGGCACGACCCTCGGTCAGATCTCGCTGCCGGACACGACGACGATGCTCGAGTCGTCCGACGCCATCCTCCCGGCCCTTCCGCAGCTCTATGGGTCCGTCGAGCCCGACGCACGTGAACTGGCGTCATCCGGGAGCAATGAAGGGGTTCGGCTGGACTGGACGACGGCCGTCCTGCAGGGAGACCGCCCGCTGCTCTACCGGCACACTCTGGCCAACCTTGCGAAGCAGGGGGCGATGAGGGACCCCTGGTCTTCCGCCCTGGCCGCCCTCCGGCCTCCGACGTCAGCGGGAACCGATATCCCGCTGCAGACGGAGCCTCCCGGAGCGTCGCTCCAGACAGACTACCCCGATGACTGGCTCATCCTGAACCGTAACTAAGCTCACCGGACCGGGCGGCGAATGGAAGCGCACGGGAAAGGCCGTTCCCTGCGCAAAAACGCGTTGTCATCCAGCGAGTTTGCGGGGTAAAGTAAGAGATCCCCAGCCAAACAATCGTCATGAGGAGGCTCGATGGACGACAAAGTGGATCAGGTGACGGGTGCTCTGCCCAGGGTGAAGTGGGACGACGCCAACATGAAGACCTCATACGCCAACGTCTGCAACGTGTCGAGCACGCGCGAAGAGGTGACCCTCCTGTTCGGGACCAACCAGACATTTGCCGCCGATCAGAAGGAAATCAAGGAGGTCAAGGTTCATCTGACTGAGCGGATCATCCTGAGCCCCTTCGCGGCCAAGAGACTGGCGCTCCTGATCGGCAATGTCGTGACCGAATACGAAAAGAGGTTCGGGACGCTGGGGGGACCCGAGCGTCAGGAGAGGGGAGCGGTCCGTCAGGAAAGCAAGAACTGATCGTCCCGGTACGATCCGCGTAAGCCATGCCGGACACCCCGCCCTCGAACCGCACGGTCGAAGAGCCCGGAACACCCACGGGCACCGTTGTCGACCTGAACCAGGCGCTCTGGCGCCAGCTTCAGGAGGCCGCGAGCACGGAGAGCTTCAGCTCCGCCTGGCTGACGCTCCAGTGCCAGATGCTGGGGGGAGTCTCCGCCGGCGTCGTCGTGCTCAAGCGACCCGAGTCGGGGGCCTTCGCCCCCGTGGCCTTCTGGCCCCGCGGCTCAGGGGATCGGCTCGAGCTGGCCGCGGTCGTCGAGCGGGCGCTCAAGGAGCGCAAGGGGGTCGCCCTGCGCGCCGAGCCCGCGCAGGGGCAGAACGCCGCAGAGGCCCCCTTCCATCTCGCCTATCCGGTGTGGGGCGAGGGGCGCGTCCAGGGGGCGGCGGCCGTGCAGCTCTCGTCGCGACCGCAGGGCGAGCTGCAGGTCGCGATGCGCCAGCTCCAGTGGGGGACGGCCTGGCTTCAGAACTGGGTGCTGCGCGAGCAGGTGGATCCGCAGAGCCGCGCCGGAAGCCACCTGCGCCTCGCCCTCGAAATCACGGCGCTGGCGCTCGAGGAGAAGCGCTTCCTCGAGGCTGCCACCGCCGTGGCGACCGACCTGGCCACCAAGCTGGCGTGCGATCGGGCGAGCCTCGGATTCCTGCAGCGACGCCAGGTGCGGGTGAGGGCGCTGAGCCACAGCGCCCAGTTCAGCAAGCAGATGAACCTCATCCGCGCCATCGGCGCCGCCATGAGCGAGAGCGTCGACCAGCACGCCATCCTCGTCCATCCCGAGACGGAGGAAGCCGGGGCCCACGTCCTCTACGCGCACGACCAGCTCGCCCGGGAGCACGGCAGCATCTTCGTCTGCACCGTCCCCTTCATCGACTCGGAGGGGCGCGCGTACGGGGCCCTCACGCTGGAGCGGGCCGCGGGGGAGCCCTTCAAGCGCTCCGAGGTCGAGCTGACGGACAGCATCGCCGCTCTCGTGGGCCCCATCCTCGATGAGAAGCGCCGCAACGATCGCCTCCTGATCACCAAGGGCGCCGACAGCTTCTGGACCCAGCTGCTGAAGCTGACCGGGCCGCGGCACGCCCTCCCCAAGCTGATCACCGCGGCCGTGGTGCTGCTGGTGATCTTCTTCACGTTCGCGACCGGACTCTACCGCGTCACGGCGAAGACGGCGCTCGAGGGGGAGGTCCGCCGCGCCGTCACCGCGCCGTTCAGGGGCTTCATCGCCGAGGCGCCGGCCCGCGCCGGAGACGTCGTGAAACTGGGTGACGTTCTCTGCAACATGGACGTGCGCGACCTGATGGTGGAGCGCTCCAAGTGGGCCAGCCAGCGCGAGCAGTTCCTGCTCGAGCAGCGCAAGGCGCTGGCGGAGGGGGACATGGCCTCGATGCGTGTCTCGAGCAAGAAGATGGAGCAGGCGCAGGCCGAGCTCGCCCTTCTGGAGGAACAACTCGCACGGGCGCGGATCCTGGCTCCCTTCGACGGCCTGGTGGTGAACGGCGACCTGAGCCAGTCGCTGGGGGCACCGGTGGATGCAGGGCAGCTGCTCTACGAGGTTGCGCCGCTCGATTCATACCGGCTCATGCTGCGGGTGGACGAGCGCGACGTGAGGGACGTGCGCCCGGATCAGAAAGGGACGCTGATCCTGACGTCCCTTCCCGAGAGCCGGTTCGGCCTGAAGGTCACGAAGATCACTCCCGTGTCGGTCGCGGAGGAGGGGCGCAACTACTTCATGGTCGAAGCGACGCTGGACGAGATCTCCGACCGGCTCCGCCCCGGGATGGAGGGATTCGCCAAGATCGAGGTGGATCGACGCCGTCTCGCATGGATCTGGACGCACGACCTGATCGACTGGGCCAGGCTGTGGATCTGGTCCTGGTGGCCGTGAGCGGGACGCGATGACGGAATCGCTCTTCAGCCCATCCTGGTACCGGGTCGCCGAGCTCAAGCCGCGGCTGCGGGGTCATGCCCAGGTGCGCCGTCACGACTATCGCGGCGAGGTCTGGTACGTCATGCAGGATCAGACCAAGGGACGCTTCTACCGGTTTCCCCCCAGCGTCTACCAGCTCCTCGGCCGGATGGACGGCGAGCACACCGTGCAGGAGCTGTGGGAGGACGCGGTCGAGCAGCTGGGTGACGACGGCCCCACCCAGACCGAGGTCGTCCAGCTCATGAGCCAGCTCCACTCGGCCGACATGATCGTCTGCGACGTGCCTCCCGACACGGCCGAGCTGCTGCGACGCTCGCGCAAGCTGGAGCGCTCGCGGCGGCTGCAGACCCTGCGCAGCCCGCTCGCGGTGCGCGTCCCGTTGTTCGACCCCGATCGTTTCCTGGCCGCCACGCTGCCGCTGGTCCGTCCCTTCGTCAGCCCGCTGGGGGCCGTTCTCTGGCTGGCCGTGGTGGGAACGGCGGCGGTCCTTGCCGTTTCGCACTGGACCGACCTGACGAGCAACGCGGTGGACCGCGTCCTCACCGCGCAGAACCTGCTCCTCATCTGGGTAATGTTCCCCGTCGTCAAGGCGCTGCACGAGATGGGGCACGGCTGGCTGCTGAAGGCCTGGGGCGCCGAGTGCCACGAGATGGGGATCATGATTCTCGTGCTGACCCCCGTCCCCTACGTGGACGCTTCCACGGCCAGCGCGTTCCGCGAGAAGTACCGGCGCGCAATGGTGGGGGCGGCCGGCATCCTCGTCGAGCTCCTGCTCGCCTCCGTCGCCCTCTTCTTCTGGGTGTCGCTGGAGCCCGGAATCATGCGCACCCTTGCATGGAACACGCTGCTGATTGGCAGCGTCTCCAGCATCATCTTCAACGCCAACCCCCTTCTCCGCTTCGACGGCTACTACATCCTTTCGGATCTGCTCGAGGTGCCCAACCTGGCTCAGCGCGGCATGACGTACTGCGGTTACCTCGCCAAGAAGCACCTGCTGAGGATGAAGAAGGCACAGCCTCCCTACGTCGGCCCGGGGGAACGGTTCTGGTTCGTCCTCTACACCCTCTCCTCGTTCGTCTACCGCGCCTTCGTCTACACGGCCATTGCGCTGTTCATCGCCGGCAAGTTCTTCATCATCGGGCTCCTTCTGGCCATCTGGGCGATCGGGACCATGGTGCTCCTGCCGATCGGGAAGGGAGTCTCCTTCCTGGTCTCGAGCCCCCAGCTGCGCGAGAATCGCCCCCGGGCCCTGGCTCTCAGCGCCGCGGCGACGGGACTGGTGGCTGCGCTGCTGTTCGTCATCCCCTTCCCCTACGCGACGCGCACCGAGGGGGTCGTCTGGGTCCCGGAGGAATCCCTCGTCAGGGCCGGCACCGACGGCTTCGTGCAGCAAGTGCTCGTGCAGCCGGGCGAGCGGGTGACCCGGGGCCAGCCGCTCGTGACCTGCCAGGATCCGCTGCTGGAGTCGCAGGCCGCCGTGCTGCGAGCGCGGCTGGCCGAGCTGGAAAGCCGCCGCGACTGGGCCCTCACGCTCGACCAGGTGCAGGCGAGGATCCTCCTGGAGGAGATCGAGGGGGTCAGGAAAGAGCTGGCCCGGGCCGAGGAACGGCGCTCCGCCCTGCTCATCCACAGCCCGATGGATGGCGTTTTCCTGATGCCCCGGGCCCAGGACATGCCCGATCGGCACCTCAAGCAAGGGGACCTCATCGCCTACGTGGCGGACGTGGAGCGTCCGGTCGTGCGTGCCGTGGTGCCTCAGTCGCGGGTCGATCTCGTCCGCGCCTCCACGCGCGGGGTGCGCGTGCGCCTCACCGAGCGCCTGGACGACATCCTGGCCGCCGAAGTCATCCGCGAGGTGCCGGGAGCCGTGGAACGGCTCCCCAGCACGATCCTGGGGAGCGCCGGGGGCGGAGAGATCGCCGTGAATCCCACCGACAAGGGGCAGACGCAGACGATGGAACGGCTCTTTCAGTTCGACCTGCGCCTGGGGGGGAGGCTCGACGAGGTGTTTTTCGGTTCGCGCGCGTACGTCCGCTTCGATCACGGGACGTCGCCGATCGGCTGGCAGCTCTACCGTTCCGCGCGCCAGCTCTTCCTCAAACGGTTCAGCGTCTGATGTCCACGAGCGCAGCCCTCAGACAGGAAATCGCCAGCGGGTTCTATCCGGAGCGCTCGCGCGACGAGGAGAAACCCCTCGACCGGATGCTGGCGGGGGCGCTGGGCCGCCTGCGCGGGCTGCGCTGGCGGCGGCTGTCGCGCTTCGCGGGGGTCGTGAAGGCGGCCGATGCCGTCGCGCCGCGTTACGAGCGGATGGGCCTCGAGGAGCTGGGCTGGCAGGCGCGTGCGCTCCGCCCCGAGCTCAAGTCGCGCGGGTTCGCGCCCGATCTCGTGGCCCGCTCCTTCGCCCTGGTCCGCGAGGTGGCCGCGCGGCGGGTCCAGATGAGGCACTTCGACGTCCAGCTCATCGGGGGGCAGGTGCTGCTCGCGGGGATGGTGGCCGAGATGCGCACAGGGGAGGGAAAGACCCTCACGGCGACGCTCCCGGCGTGCACCGCCGCTCTGGCGGGGATCCCTGTGCACGTGATCACGGTGAACGACTATCTGGCCCAGCGCGACGCGGCCTGGATGGCCCCGGTCTACCGGGCCCTGGGCTTGAAGGTGGGCGTCATCCACCACGACATGAACGCCGAGCAGCGACGCGAGGCCTATCGCTGCGACGTCACCTACTGCACGAACAAGGAGATCGTCTTCGACTATCTGCGCGACCGCCTCGAGATGGGGCGCCGCCCCGGACCGATTCAGGCGCGTCTGGAGAGGGCCTACGGCAAGTCGCGGCGGCTGGACCGCCTCCGTCTGCGCGGGCTCTGCTTTGCCATCGTGGACGAGGCGGACAGCGTCCTCATCGACGAGGCGCGCACCCCCCTCATCATCTCGGGCCCCGGGGACAATACATATGAAGCGGCCCTGTACCGTCAGGCGCTGCAGATCAGCGAGGATCTGGAGCCGGATGTCCACTACACGGTCGATTTCCCCCGGAAGTTCGTGGAGCTGACCGACGCCGGCCGCGACAGACTGGAGACCCTCGGAGCGCGCGCCGGAGGACTGTGGAACGGGCGGGTGCGCAGGGAGGAACTGGTGCGACAGGCGCTCACGGCCCGTCTCCTCTTCCACCGGGATCGGCACTACGTCCTCAAGGAGGGGAAGGTCCAGATCGTCGATGAGTACACCGGGCGCACCATGCCCGGGCGGTCCTGGGAGGGAGGGCTGCACCAGCTCATCGAGGCCAAGGAGGACTGCGATGTCACGACCGAGACCGAGGTCCTCGGGCGCATCAGCTACCAGCGCTTCTTCCGCCGTTACCTGACGCTGGCCGGGATGACCGGAACGGCCCGGGAGGCCTCTCGCGAGCTGTGGTCCGTCTACCGGCTGCCGATGGTCTCCATCCCGACCCATCGCCCCATGATCCGCACCATGATGCCGGTGCGGCTCCACAGGACCTCCGAAACGAAATGGGTCGGCGTGGTGGCGCGCCTCAAGGACCTGCACGCACAGGGGCGTCCGGTCCTGGTGGGGACCCGCACCGTGGCGGACTCGCGCCACCTGAGCGGGCTCCTGGATCAGGCCGATGTCCCCTGCCGAGTCCTGAACGCTCTGCAGGATGAGCAGGAGGCCGAGATCGTATCGCGCGCGGGGCGCGTGGGCCAGATCACCGTGGCGACGAACATGGCGGGGCGAGGAACCGACATCAAGCTGGAGCAGGGGGTGGCCGACATGGGGGGGTTGCACGTCATCGCCACAGAGCTGCACGACGCGGGGCGCATCGACCGGCAGCTCTTCGGGCGATGCGCTCGTCAGGGGGACCCGGGCTCCTGCGAGTCCTTCGTCTCGCTCGAGGACGACCTGCTGCGCGGCCATCCTCATCTGAGGCGCCTCGCACGGATGCTCTCTCCCAGCGACGGGGGGGCCCGCTGGCTGGCGTCCCTGGTGTTCCGGTCGGCACAGCGCCGCGCGGAGCGGCGCCACTATCTGATGAGGCGCGACCTGCTGAAGATGGACGAGACGGTGGAGAGCGCTCTGGCCTTCGCCGGACGCGGGGAGTAAGCGGCCTTCCAGGAATCGTGAGACGGGGGCCGGGACGGTTCGACACAGGGGCATTCGTTCAGGAGGAGGACGTGCATGCGGCGTGTGAACCATGGCAGGGTCCTGGTATTGACCCTGGTCTTCCTCGCTTCGGCGGGGATCCCGAGGGCCGAGGGGCTCGTCGAGCTCTATCTGCAGGCGAGGGAGAACGACCCGACCTTCCGGCAGACGGAGTTCCAGCTTCAGATCGCGGACGAGATCCTGCGTGAGGCCAGGGCCGGCCTTCTGCCCGTCGTGGATGGCAGCGCGGAGCGCGTGCGCTCCTATCAGGATGTCTCCGAGACCCAGAGCTTCCTGTTCCAGGAAGGGAAACGTGACTTCGAATCGACGAACTGGACCGTGTCGCTCACCCAGCCGGTTTATCGTTCGGCTTCGTTGCGCCGGATGCCTCAGGCCAGGGCCGAGGTGCGCCAGGCCGAGGCGGCGTTCGCCGCGTCCGAGCAGGACTTGATGTTCCGCGTGGCGCAGGCGCAGTTCAACCTCATGGCGGCGAGGGACAACCTGGAGCTCACCGCGGCGGAGCGCATGGCGAACTACCGCCAGCTCCTCGAGACCGAAGAGCGGATGGGCTCCGGGCTGGCCACCATCACCGACCTTCACGACGCCCGGGCCAGGTTCGCGCTGTCCGAGGCGGCCCAGAGCCTGGCGGAGGACACGCTGGAGGACAGCCGCCGCGCAATCGAGGAGATCACGGGGAAAGTCCCCGGCGTCCCGGCACGGCTGAGCGAGAGCTTTCCCTTCATCCCCCCCGACAACCCGCAGGTGGACGCGTGGGTCGAGGCGGCCAGCTTCCAGAACTACACCATCCGCGCGCGGATCGAGGGAGTGGAGATCGCCCGTCTGGAGGTGCGGCGCCAGCAGTCGGCCTACTACCCGACACTGGATTTGGTGGCCGCCTACAACGACCGCGACACCGAAGGGACGGTCTTTGGAGGAGGCAACCAGACGGTTACGACGGACATCTCGCTCCGCCTCGCGGTGCCGATCTTCGAGGGGGGGAGACGCATGGCGCTGACCAGCGCGGCGGCCCTGCGCGAATCGATCAGCGGCGAGGACCTGGAGCGCGAGAAGCGGCGTGTGGACCGCGAGACGCGGGCCGCGTTCAACGGGGTGACCAACGGCATCGAGCGGGTCAACGCGCTGCGGACCTCGGTGTTCTCCAACGAGCGCGCCGTGGCCGCCAAGGAGGAGGGGTTCCGGTCGGGGATCAGCTCGGGGCTCATCGTGCTGGATGCGCGGCGGGACCTCTATTCGGCGTTGAGAGATCTGGCGCAGGCGCGGTACCTTTACGTTCTCAACAGCGTCAAGCTCAAGCAGTCGGCCGGCACGCTCGGTGCGGCAGACCTGAGGGCGATCGATGCGCATCTTGAGTGAAGGAGCCGGGCGCGTGCCCCGTTGGCCTGCTCTCGCCGTGGCGCTGGCCGCCGCGTTCATGGGCTTTGCGGCGTCCCCGGCGCTGGCCGACAAGTACGAGTGTCTGGTGGAGCCGTACATGGAGTCGAAGATCGGGGTCGCGCTCCCGGGAATCCTCGATGAGGTGAAGGTGGACCGCGGCGACTTCGTGAAGAAAGGGCAGGTCCTCTTCACGCTGCAGTCCGGGGTGGAGCGGGCCGCCTACGAGTTGGCGAAGTCGCGCGCCGAGTTCGCGGCGCGCAAGATGGAGCGCAACAAAGAGCTGTACCGCAAGCAGATGATCTCCATCCACGAGCGCGACGAGCTCTCCACCGAGGCGCAGCTTCTCAGGCTGGAGGAACGCGAGGCGGAGGAGCGCCTGAAGCTGCGCATCATCACCAGCCCCATCGATGGGGTGGTGGTGAAGAGGATGTTTCATCCGGGCGAGCGGGTCGAGGAACAGCCCGTGCTGGAGCTCGCGCAGATCCACCCTCTGAGGGTGGAGGCGGTCGTCCCCATGACGATGTACAGGAAGGTGAAGGCGGGGATGGTCGGTCAGGTGGAATGGGAGCCGGCTATTGGCGGAACGAGCAACGGCACGGTGACCATCGTCGATCAGGTGGTGGACGCCGCCAGCGGCACGCTCGGCGTGCGCCTCGAGGTGCCAAACCCCTCGCTCAAGCTCGCGGCGGGGGCCAAGTGCCTGGTGTCGTTTCCGGTGGATGGGGGGACCGGTTCGCACTGAATCACATTTCTTCTTGACTCTCCCGCGGAACAGGAGTAAAAACACTGGGACCATGCCGCGGGGTTGGCATGGACATAATCCATCTCGTTTCACCGCAAAAAACGCATCTGGACTCGGGGCAGGCAGGCGGGACTTTCGCCTCCGTGGGGACGAGTGAAGAGACGCGCGGAAGGGCACACTCCCGGTTCTGAAACGACGCGCCGTGCCACCGGCCGGTCGCGAGCGAGCCAGCCCCGGAACTTCGTCCTGGATGCCCTCGAGCCTCGCATCCTCCTGTCGGCGGAACCAATCTCTCAGGCGCTTTCCGATCGACTCACCGAGACCGCCGATGACACCGTAGCGGGGCTGTTCGAGACTCTCGACCAGACCGCTTCGCGCATCGATCAGGGGTGGGGTCCGGAAGCAACAATTCGTGAAGGGTGGGGTGCCGCCGAGGGGTTCGGAACGGCTTCAAGTCGGAGCGGGCTGACCGGGGCCGACTGGACGATCGACCTGGGTGAAGTGGCTTCGGAGCGTGGAGTGGACAGTGACTGGCTGCTCCTTGGCCATCAGAGTTCACCCGGTTCCGGGCACGACCCGGCGGTCCGGAACCTCGAGTCGTCGGGTGTCAGTTCCCTTCAGGTCGATCGCTCCGGAGACGCCGGTGAGCTGCTCGACGAGGTGACCGGAGATGAGTCGATCGACTCCTCCAACGAGACGGCGATCGATGGCTCCGGCGAGCTGGAAGACGCCCTTCCTGGGATCGCGCCAGCCGGCCCGGTGTCAGAAAACCTGACACCATTTTTCCTCGGTGCCGCTCTGGCGGAGACCGATCCCATCCACGAGATTGCGATACAGATTGTCGGGTACGTCGAGACCCACCACGTCGTCACGGGACCGTATGCCTACACCAGAATTGAATCCGGGAATCAGAGCGTGTTCGAGTCGGCGACAGCCGGCTCCCGCATGATCCTCGATGACTCCCTGGCCCGCGGGCCTCCGGGAGTCGACGGCTCTCCTGCCGACGAGAGCCGTGAGAACGCGCAAGGCGCGCCCGGGTCGACCGAGCCCACTTCAGGAGCAAATTCTGAAGCAGGGCTCTTGTTGCTTCAAGAGCGGGACCTCCAACAGGTCACGCTGGCCGCAATTAACCTCTGGCGTTCACTCGGTTTGAACGCCGCGCTGCTTGATCGTCTGCTGGCGATACGACTCGAGATTTCAGATCTTCCGGGCCAGGCTGTCGGATGGACCGACGGCCTGACCATCGTCCTGGATCGCTCCGCAGCAGGCCGTGGATGGTTCGTCGACACCACTCCGCTGGATGATTCCGAGTTCGGTCATCGTAGCGGCGAAGGGCTGTTGGCGGCGACTGAGGGTGGACCTGCCGAGGGTCGGATCGATCTCCTCTCCGTCCTCCTCCACGAGATCGGACACGTCCTCGGGTACGACCACGAGGGCTCCGACGCGACCCGATCCGGGGTGATGGCGGATGTCCTCGCGACCGGACACAGAGTCACGCTGAACGGTCAGTCCCCCAAAATTGATGCTTCGGTCACCCACGCCTCGAACGGCCTCATGACTGATGATTCCGGGGCGGCCACCTGGTGGCAGATGACCGATCAGTCGACGCCTCCGGTAAGCGGATTTCTCCTGGTCGGACCGGTGCTCGATCTGTCCACCGAGACCGCACCCCTGACGATCACGATCCTGGCCAACGGCGATGTCACGGTGTCAGGGTCGGCGGCGACCGACGGGACCCACTCGGGGATCACGGATATCATCGGAGGGTCGAAGGACGACACCTTCATCCTGAGCGATGGGGCAACCCTGATCCCGATCGGCGGGGGTGCCGGAGTCGATACGCTCATCCTCCGGGGCCAGGCCGCTTCCGTCAGTTTCTTGGCGTCCACGACCTCGGGTTCGATCAGCGTCAACCACGACGGCAGCATCACGGCGCACACCGGACTGGAGCGTCTGGTGTCCGAGCTCAACGCGATCCTGGCCTTCTACGTCGGCACCGCCAACGCCGACCGGCTGCGCGTCAGCACGGGAGAGAAGCCGGGCCGGATGTTGATCGTCAACGAGGACGGGCTCGGTCCTTCGGTCGAGATGGTGCTCCCCTTCGGACTCCGACTGGAGGGGGGAAATGGGGACGACACTTTCGCCATCGAGTCGCTCGACCCCTCCCTGTTCCTTCCGGGCGCCAGCATCTCCGTCAAGGGCGACCTGGGGACCGACACGCTGGTGGCCTCCCACTACTCGGCCCTGACGATCACCAACACCGAGCTGGAGCGGAACTCGGGCGGCTTCAGGATCAACTTCACTGACACCGTGGAGCGCGCCGTCGTGTCGGCGACCGCCCTGACCTACGCCGCCTACACCGGGGAGGTGACCTTCGTCGAGCTGGCGGGGCTTCCCCCCTGGATCGAGCAGGGGCCCGGCACCTCCACCAAGGAGCGCAACACCCAGACCTACCCCGACAGCGTCATTTCGGGGGCAATCCATTCGATCGCCGTCCACCCCTTCAATCCGTCCATCATCTATGCGGGAACGGTCGCGGGAGGGGTGTGGCGGAGCCTGGACGCGGGAGCGTCCTGGGAGCCCCTGACGGATCAGATTGTGTCGCTGTCCATCGGGGCGATCGCCATCGGCCAGCTCGATGCGAACGGGGCCGCGGTGACGGCAAGCACCCCTGTGCGCGACCTGGTCATCTACGCGGGGACGGGGAGCTTCAGCAACTCGGGACACGACGCCCTGCGTGGAGGGGTGGCGGTCGGCCTGCTGCGCTCCATGGACGGCGGCGAGACCTGGGCCATCTACGGGGCGTTCGAGCTTGCGGGGCTGAGAATCACCGCCGTCGTCCCCACGACCCTCATGGTGAACCTGGCGCCGGTCGTCTTCATCGCCGCGCTGACGAAGGAAAAGAGCAACGGCGACGTCGATCGGCTCGGCGGCGTCTTCGAGATGTCGCGCAATGGTTCGGGGCAAATCGTGGTGGAGCGGGTGAGCGGCCTGCCCAACAGGGGAGCCACATCCATGGTGGCGGATCCCACCGACCCGAACCGCTTCTACGTCGCCCTCAGGGGAGCCGGCGTCTATCGCACCGACAACGGTGGGGACGCGTGGACCCAGGTCAACAACGGTCTGACCCGCAACAGCGACACGCTCGACAACGACGAGGACGGGACCGCGGACAACGGAGCGGCCGAGAGCGCGGAGGGGGCCAGCCGCATCGTTCTGTCCATCGAGCCCGGAGTGAAGAACCCCGGCCCCCCCAACATCATTTACGCCGCCCTGGTGGCCAAGAATAACGACCGGTTCATGGGGGCGTTCAAATCCATCGACATGGGGGCGAACTGGACCTTCATCGGGGGGCTGTCGCCCGATCCGACCGGTAAGGCGGCGTACGCGACCCCCACGGCAAACCAGCCGCAGCCCAACCCCGGAGGTCAGGGTTTCAACAACCTCTCCTTCTATGCAGATGCGGCGGGCAACGTCTTCCTCGGAGGAGATTCCGGAAATCACCTGTTCTGGTGGAGCCAGGCCACAGGCATGTGGAACCTGCTCCAGGGCGCGGCCACCGGCGGGACTTTCCCGCACCCTGATTCGCGCGTGTTCGTTGCGGCCGGTGATGGCTCCCTGTTCGAAGGGAGCGATGGGGGGATCTTCCGGCTCAGGGATCCGACAGGGCTCAGCACGGCCGTCTTCACGATCACCGGCGCCAACTCCGCCACCGTCCTGCCCGGGTCTCCCTCGACCATCACCCGTGATACGGGAGACTGGTCCACCCAGGGCTTCGCCCAGGGCCAGACGATCCTGGTCAACCTGGGTAACATCACAGGCTCCGGGCTCTACAGGATCCTCGGATTCGAACTGGCCGGCAGGCGGATGACGGTCGAGCCGCTTGCCGGGACGACCGTTTTCCAGGCGGGGATCATGACGAGCGGCGTGGTGACCGCCGGCAGGTTCTGGGAGAGCCTGAACCGGGGCCTGCGCACCGTCGAGATCAACAACATCGCCTACGACGCCCTCAATAATGTTCTGCTGGCCGGGACGCAGGACAACGGCTCGCTCGAACAGCGACAGGGGCTTCCGCCCGCGGTGGACCTGGACGGGGACGGCGTAGCCGATGACTTCGCTACCCGCTTCGTCTGGGACCAGATCATCACCGGAGATGGCAACACTCAGGGAGTCACCTACGACACGGTGGGTGGCGGTACCTTCAATCGCTCGGTGCGGTTCTCGCTCGCCAACAGCATCGTTCTCAACGCCGCCGCAACCAACTTCAAGTACAGCGATCAGCTTGCGATGCGGACCTTCGACGAAACCGGGACGATCGTGGGCGGAACGGGGATGAACGTCGGGCTGCGCGCTGCCGGCGCCGGAACTCCCGGGAGCGGCCTGGAGGCGGCGGATCGCACCTTCGACGGCTTCCTCATCATCCCCTTCGTGATCAATGCGCTCCAGCCCAATCGGGTGCTGCTCGGCTTCCACAGCCTGTACGAGAGCGCCGACCGGCTGAACACCATCAGCATCGCCTTCTCCAGCGCTCTGGGGCCTTATGGCCCCAATGACAGCCCTCAGCCGGGGACTTTTTTCACTGCCCTCGCCTACGGAGGGATGGAGCCGGGCGCCGGTGGGCCCTTGGAGAAGGCCGACGTCATCTATGCCGCGATGCGGAACAAGATCTCGGTCCGGACGCCCGGGGTCGCCGGCTCCAAGTTCCTCGCGGGATTCGACTACACCACGACCGTCAAGGGGGCGGGGAAGATCCGCGACATCGTCCTGGATCCCGACGACTGGCGGATCGCCTACGCGGTGGACGGGCGCAAGGTCTACAAGACGATTGACGGCGGCCAGAACTGGTTCAGCATTTCCGCCAACCTGGCCGATCCGTATCCGCGCAGCCTCGCCTACGTCGAGACATCCGGCGGTGACGTGCTCCTGGTGGGAGGGGTAACCGGGATCGCCCGGACGTTCATTCCCGGGACACTGGCGGAATGGACCGAGCTGGGGACGAACCTCCCCAACGCTCCCGTCTCGGACGTGGACTTCTACGACCGCTTCCTCCTGCCGGGGGGCACGGTTGCTCCCGATGACATCCTGGCGGTGAGCACGATGGGACGCGGGGCCTTCACGCTCGCCGGCGGGGACGCCGCCACCGTGCTCTCGCAGGCGAGCCGCATCGTGATTCACGGCAGCGGGTCCGCCGACTCGGTCGTTCTGAAGCGGAACGCGAACAATGCCTCGCTGCTCGACCTTGTCGTGGCTGGGACGCGGCTCCTGACGGTTCCGCTATCGGCGGTGGGGAAGATCGAGTTCAACGGCCTTGCCGGAACCGACACGCTCACCGTGGACAGCACGAACGGCCCCATTGCGGTGCAGGGGAAGGTCACTTTCGATGGTGGCGCGGACAGCGACACACTCGTCCTGGAAGGGACCAAGGTCCACGACAAGGACACGGATACCGCCGGTGACGAAACGACCATCTCCATCGAGGACACGCGCGATCAGCGCGGCCCGAAGGAGGTCATCGTCCACAAGTTCGTGGAGACCGTGAATGACAACCTCGCGGCTGCCAGCACGCTGGAGAAGATCGGCGGCTGGCTCAAGAGGTTCTTCCGCAGCCTCCTGTTCTGGCTGGACGATCCGGGCAAGGGAGCCGAGACGGAGCTTGCGCTGCTGGGCGGATCGCTTCCGCGTGCCATTGGCGGAAGCCAGGCGGACAGCGACCGTCCGGCCCCCAGCGATACGCAGCAACCTGGCAACCAGGCGGCCTCGGATGGCGCCGAAACGAGCGAAGGCATCGAACGGGTCATTTCATCGGGCGCGAACGGCTTCAGCTTCGATGAGATTGGCGGAGCGCTCATCCCCAGCTTCGAGATCCTGGAGCAGAAGCTGGAGGGGCTCGACGGGTTCGACAACGTCATGCTCACGACCGGGGCGGAGACGAGGCTGGACGTCCGGGTCATCCGGGAGCTGAACGGCTCGGCCGACTTCGACGTGAGCGCCAGCCTGTTCGGCGGGACGATCGGACTGGTCGGCGCGCTTTCCGTCTCGGCGGAAGTGGACATGCGCTTCGCCATCGGCATCGACGCGAGCGGCGTCTTCTTCGAGCCCCTTCCCGGAGCACCGGAGTTCCTCATCCACAAGCTCAACGTGGACGCAGATGCCCGGGCCTTCGGACGGTTCGGTTTCCTCGACGTCGTGGCCGGCATCGGCCCCGGCGGCATCGTCTTCGACCAGGGGGTAGGGCTCCGGGTCGACCTGAATGCGTCGGCGCCCGACGGCCGACTGCGTCTGTCGGACCTCCTCCCCACCGCGTTCGTGGCGGCGCTCGATTTCGGCTTCGTCGACGCCAATACGGGTACCAACGACCTGGTGGTCGTCCTGGACGTGGAGGCGACGTCGCTCCTGCCGGGCCAGACTTCCCCCATAGACCTGGCTGGCGCCCAGGTGACCCTGACTTGGGCCACCCTCACGAACATCACCGGCGTGAACGTGGATTTCAGCCCGGGCCTGGGGAAGGACCTCGAGAAGTTCCTGAAGTTCGGAGCCCAGCAGGTCCTCGATGAGCTGACCTCCCTGCGCGATCGCCTCGACGCGTTCGGCATCGACATCCCATTCGTGGGCAAGAAGCTGGATCAGCTCATCGGATTGACCCAGAGCTTCAACGACAAAGTGCTGAACCGCCTCTCGAGTCCAACCGGCGCTGCGTCCTTCCCGTCGGTCCAGAACCTCGTGGGCCGTGTCGGGCAGAGCCTCGGCACCGGTCCGGGCGGCCTTGGCCTCGCCTTTGCCGGCGGCGAGCTGACCTTCCACGTCGTGCTCGACTCGTCGCTCTCGGGCGAAGAAGCGCTCGACTTCGGCTTCGACGGGCTGGGCGACCTGAGCCTCACGGGGATGGTCGACTACACCGCTGGCGCCACGCTGGACTTCGTGGTCGGGATCGACGTGAGCGCCGCGGCCGCGGGCGGCAATCCCGCGGACTGGATCTTCCTGCGCGATGTTTCGGTGACCGGCACCGCCACGGTGACGGGCACGAATCTGTCCGCTTCCGCCCAGGCCGGCGGGGTCGGGATCAGCATCACAGGCGGCACGGTCTCCGCCAACGCCAGCTTCACCTTCACGCTGGCGGATCCGCAGGCCGTCCCCGACGGGAAGATCACGCTGCACGAGCTGGTGGACGCGGTGACGAGCGATCCGGCCAGCCTGATCTCCGGCCTCACGATGAGCGCGTCGGCCAGCTTCTCGAACATGACGCTGGACATCGCGGGCCTATTGCAGCTCAGCGGGGACTTCTCGATCACAACCTCGGTCCTGCCGAGCGTGACGGTGACCAACGGCACCACTCCTCTGTCGCTGGCCAACGCCTCGCTCGTCACCATCGGCGCGAGCAACGGGACAGCCTTCGTCGGCATCAACGGAGGGACGCCGGAGGCTTTCGGCTTCGACGTGAGCGTGGACTCGCTGGCCATCGCGATGATCTCCCCGGCGGACCCGATGGACACTCGCAGCTGGACGGCGTTGGCGGGGACCATGAGCGCGGCCAGCTTCCGGGGTCCGCCTTCTGTGCCGTTCACCGCCTCGGCCTCCGGCCTCGAAGTCTCGGTCAATACGAAAGAGGCCGACGGCAGCTTCATAGACTTCTCCACTCAGCCCGGTGGAGGTCTCGAGGTCTCCACCGGCGTATCGACCAGCCGCACCCTCTCCTTCGATTCCCCGACGACGAGCTTCTCAGGCGACATCGCCTTCTCGGTCGCCGACCCCATCCTGATCTCCGGTTCGGTGACCGTCACGGTCACGACCGTCATTGGCGTTGACAATCCCGACACCGTCGCCGTCGACACCGATCTGTCCGGCGAGCTGATGGGGATCGCGATCTCGGGCGCGACCGTCTTCGCCGGGACGGGAGCGTCGCTCGACACGATGAATCAGGTGGCGCTGCCAGCAGACGCGGTGGGCCTCTTCGTCACCGGCGCCTCGCTCGACCTGGCGGTGTTCACGACCGACGAGGCCACGCCACGCACGTACACGGGGCTGCAGGCAGGGCTCGGTCTCGCCTCGCTGCTGGGTGTGCCACAGGTGCAGCTCTTCGTCGCGGACCTCCTGATTGAGCAGAACTCCACCTCGGTCAGCGGCGGCGATCCGCTCGACTGGACGCAGAGCGGCGGACTGGCTGCGGGCCTCGCGACCGTCGGCGTGTCGCCCGACCTCACCTCCTCGGATCTCTTCTCCCTGGGTGGCACGGCGGGGCTCGCCATCGCGAACGTCGTCTTCGCGACCGCCACCATCAATGTGGCCCTCGAGGCGGCGACCGGCGTGGATGACCCCGATACGATGCCTGCCGACGCCACGCTGTCCGGCGAGTTGCTGCGGGTCTCGGTCACCGGTGCGACGCTGTTCATCGGTGCCGGGGCTTCGATCGACGCGGGGACGGGTGACGTGACGCTCCCCGCCGTTGGCGCCGGTGCCGGCTTCCGCGCTACCGGCGGCACGCTGACTCTGGCGTCGCTCAGGACCGACGAGACCACGTCGCGCACCTACACGGGACTCCAGATGACGCTCGGGACCGCGTCCCTGGAGGGTGTGCCGGGGGTGCTGGCGACGGCATCGGAGCTGCGGATCAGACAGAACCTCACCTCCGTGATGGGTGGAACGCCGCTCGACTGGAGCGCCGTGCCGCAGGCTGCCCCGCTGGCCCTCACCTCCACGCAGCCCTTCGAGATCGGCGGCACGCTCGCGTTCGACCTGTTCGGGTTCGTGGCGGGCGGGGCCGATTTCGTCATCGAGAAGCGCGACGTGGACGTGAACCTGGACGACGACACCGACGAGCCGGAGCTGACGGATGCGGGTCTGCTGACGATCGGGCTGAGCGAGGTGAGCCTGCGTATCGGGGTGCCCTCGGCCGGCGTGAAGCTGGAAGGCTCCGGCGGAGCGCTGGTGCTGGCGATGCTGACGCCGTCGGATGCGGTGGATACACGGCGCTGGACAGCGGTGACCGCGAGCCTGGCGGCGGCGTCGCTCGATGGTGTGCCTGGCCTGACGCTCAGCGGCAGTGACCTGGAGGTTCGGGTGAACCGTGCGTCGGGTCCGGCGGCAACGGAAGCCTTGGACTGGACGACGGCGCTGGATCTCGACGGCGACGAGAGCTTCGGCGACGCGCTGGTGGTGGACGGCCAGGACGTGAACTTCACCGGTCCGTTC
>Ga0137314_1000073_pt1 | contig 35666 bp, 21 predicted proteins | sample EasRivERMZT199_2_FD_102289 | JGI IMG/M metagenome (GOLD analysis project Ga0137314, IMG submission 102289) | Soil microbial communities from meander-bound floodplain in the East River, Colorado, USA - East River MetaG ERMZT199_2 | ecosystem: Environmental > Terrestrial > Soil > Floodplain ... | reverse complement strand
CCGACCAGGTCGTGATGCCGGGGTTCGTCGACGCGCACACGCACCTGCCGTTTGCGGGGAGCCGCGAGAAGGAGTTCGCGCAGCGTCTCGCCGGAACCTCGTACCGGGAGATCGCCGCGGCCGGCGGCGGGATCATGTCCACCGTCCGCGCCACCCGCGCCGCCGGCGACGAGGAGCTGCTCGACATCGTCCTGCGCCGGATGGACCGGATGCTCCTGGAAGGGGTCACTTCCTGCGAAGCCAAGAGCGGCTACGGCCTCACGCTGGAGCACGAGCTGCGACTGCTGAAGGTGCTGCGGCGCGCGGCGGGGGCGCACCCGCTGCAGATCACGGCCACCTTCCTCGGCGCGCACACCGTCCCCGTCGAGTTCGCGGACAACCGCGAGGCCTACATCGAGCTGGTGGTGGGATCGATGATCCCAGCGGTGGCCAAGGAGCGGCTCGCGCGTTATTGCGACGTCTTCTGCGAGCAGGGCGCATTCTCCCTCGACGAGTCGCGCCGGGTCCTGACCGCGGGCGCGGCCGCGGGGTTGATCCCGCGGCTACACGCCGACCAGCTCACCGGCAACGGCGGCGCCGAGCTGGCGGCCGAGCTTCACGCGGCCTCGGCCGATCATCTCGAGCACGCCAGTGACGATGGGCTGAAGATGATGGCGGCCGCCGGCGTGCCGGCCGTGCTCCTCCCCGGGGCGTCCCTTTGCATGATGCAGGAGGTCTGGGCCCCCGCCCGCCGCATGGTGGAGGCGGGGGTCGCGCCCGTGCTGGCGACCGATCTGAACCCCGGCACGAGCTACACCGAGTCGATGGGACTGATGGTCGCCCTGGGTTGCCTGCGCATGGGGCTCACGGCGGAAGAGGCCATCGCCGCCGCGACGATCAACCCGGCCGTAACAATCGGACGCCAGGATGTGATCGGCAGCCTCGAGCCAGGCAAGCAGGCCGACCTGATCGTGCTGGAGGCTTCCGACTACCGTTTCCTTCCCTACCGTCCCGGCGTCAACCTGGTAGGCACGGTCGTGAAGGAGGGGGAGGTGGTCGTGCGCGAGCGGCGCATCGTCTACCAGGAGCCGGGCGAGGAGCTGATCTCCTGAAACCGCCCGCCGATGTTTCGTTGACAGGTCTCCCGGGTCACCGTAGTTTTCCCGCAAGAGGGACGTATGTCTTCGATGCTCGCGAGAACGCCCGATCAGGAAGGTCCCAAACCGCTGGACCTGGACCAACCCCTGCCCGCCGGAGCCGCGGCTGCCGTGTCGGGGTCGATGGCTGCATGGCTCCTGGCCGAGGCCTGCCAGGCGGGGATGGCGCGCAGCCAGTCCCCCAAGGGCGTAGACGAGCTCCGGTCCATGAGAGATCGCGCTCTTTCGGTCCGTCGCGACCTGGTGGCCCTCATCGGACAGAGTCGCGGCGCCCGCGAGGCGTTGCTCGCCTCGCGCGCCGAGACCCCCGAGTCGCCTGACCCCCTGCTGCATGCGCGGCTGTTCGCCGCCGAGGTCCCGTTGAGGACAGCGGGTGCCTGTCACCTGTTGCTGGACTTCGCCTTGCGGGCGCTCTCCCGTGTAGGAGTGAAGTCAGTCGAGGAGATCGGGACGGCGGCAGCGCTGGCGCACGCTGGCGTGCTGGGGGGTGTGCTCGCAGCGCGCGCGGCTCTCGCGCCCGTCGCGGATGAAACTCTGGGCGGCGTCTCCTCGGCACGCAAGCGCGCCGAGCAGATGCTGCGCGACGCCGAAGCGCTCCGCTCTCAGATTATCGACCGCGTCCGCCGCCATATCCCTTGAACGCACGGCCCGGATCGTCGTGAGGCGGGTGGGCCGGCAGGCGGCGCGAGGACAGGAACGGAGCTGAGCGGCCTCCGTTCCTGGTGATGCTGTCCCCGCACCGCGACTGCCGGGTTAACTCAGGCCGGGACCTTCAAGGGTGCATCGAGACGGATGGTGGTCTGGGATCCCGCGGGTATCTGGACCTGCGCGCCATCCCTCGACATGACGACTCCCGTCCCGATCGCGCCGCCGACCACGGCGCCGACCACGGCGTCCTGGGTGTCCTTGCCGAGCACTTTGCCCAGAATCGCGCCGCCGGCTGCGCTGCCGCCGATGATCGCCGCGTTGCGTTTCTTCTTGCTCGCGGAGCTGCTTGACACGGTGGCGACGAGCGGCGCCGTGTAGCCGTCGGGGAGCGTGATTTCCTTGAAGGCGAGGGTCAGCCGGGCGTTGCCAGCGCCGCGCTTGGCCCTCTTCACGTCCGTGACGCTGCCGGTGATCGTGCTTCCTGCCGGGATCACGGTGGCATCGCCGATCTCCACGGAGTCCACCGTCTGGGCGCTGAAGTCATCACCGGCGCTGTTGCTTGCGGACGTGAGAGTCTGATCGAACCGGACTTCGAGAACGGTGCCGGCGGGTATCTCCGTCATTTCGCGGGATAGCTGTCCACATGCTGCGGAGAGTACGACCGCCAGTCCGAGGAACGCTATGCGTCGCATCATGTGATTGCCTCCTTTCCTCGTTGGTGCGCGAGAAAAATCGGCGGCAGCGGCGGGTACACCAACTCTACAACCCGTGGAAGGAGACTGCCACTTTTCGGGAGTGTTAATTGCGGCGGAAGGATGTTGCTGTGGTGCAGGTGCTAGAAGAGGACGGCGGACTCTTCTTCGGTGAAGCGCCAGTCGTAGGTGAAGAAGGCGGTTTTGACGGGGACGGTGTAGTCGGCGCGGATGATCAGCTTCGAGGCGGTTCTCTGAATCTTGATGTTTTCCTTCTTGATCGGAAGCTCGAGCTCGGCCGCCTGCTGGAGCAGTTCCTTCATGATGGTGGCGTCGGGCTTCGAGCTGCCTGCGTACTGGGCCTGCGTCTTCATCGCGGAGTCGAAGTCGTAGGCTGCGATGTAGACGGGGATGAACTTGAAGCCCAGATAGAGAACGAGCACGAAGAAGGCGAGCGTCATGATGACCTGCGCCTTGAGCTCGCCCCTCTCGGACGCGCGGCGATTCCTGATGTCTGCTGTCGAGGTTTCCCGCATGACGCGACGAATATGGGCCTGGAGGGGGGTCAGATCAAGCCGCCCGGGGGGCGCGGGGCTAGCCCGCGCGGGCCCTAGCGGATAGCGCGGAGAATGCGGTCCCAGCGTGTGGCCGGGAAGATGCTCCCCAGGCCGGACGCCGTCGCACTCGCCTCTTCGGAGGGCTGCCGCAGGGACCAGTAGACGAAGAGGGCCCGGCCGGCGATCTGCTCGCGGGGGACGAACCCCCACTCCCGGCTGTCGGCGGAGTTGTCCCGGTTGTCACCCATCACGAAGTAGTGGCCGGGGGGGACCTTCACCGGCGGGAGGTAGTCCCTTTCCGGGATGATCGTCTCGTCGATATGCTGAGCGTAGGACTCCTCGAGCGCCTGGTCGTTGACGAAGACGCGCTTCTGCTCGACCTTCACGACGTCCCCCGGCAGACCGATGACGCGCTTGACGTAGTCTTTCTCGGGCTCGCGCTCGAATCTGAAGATGACGATATCGCCCCGGCCGATCTCGCGGATGGGGACGAGCCCTCCTTCGAAAGGAAGCCGGGGGCCGAAGCCGAACTTGTCCACGATGATGTGGTCGCCGACCAACAGGCTCGTCTCCATCGAGGGGGTCGGGATCTTGAAGGCCTCGAACAGGAAGGTGCGGACGAACAGCGACAGGAGCACCGCAACGATGGCGGCCTCGAAGTAGTCGCGCGGCAGGCTTCTGGATCGTCGCATGTCAGATCTTCAGGATCGCGAGGAAGGCTTCCTGCGGGATGTCCACGCGCCCCACGCGCTTCATCCGCTTCTTGCCTTCCTTCTGTTTCTCGAGCAGCTTGCGCTTGCGCGTGATGTCGCCGCCGTAGCACTTGGCGAGCACGTTCTTGCGAAGCGCCTTGACCGACTCGCGCGCGATGATGCGCGAGCCGATGGATGCCTGGATTGTCACCTCGAAGAGCTGCCGGGGGATCACCTCCCGCATCTTCTCGGCCAGTGCGCGCCCCCGCTCGTAGGACTTGTCCCGGTGCACGATGAGCGACAACGCGTCCACGGGCTCTCCGTTGACGAGAATGTCGAGCTTCACGAGATCCGATTCCTTGTACCCCGAGAGATGGTAGTCGAGGCTGGCGTAGCCGCGGCTGATCGACTTGAGCCGGTCGTAGAAGTCGAGCACGATCTCGTTGAGCGGCAGCTCGTACGTGAGCAGCGCGCGCGCCGGCGTGACGTACTTGAGCTCCTTCTGGACGCCGCGGCGCTCCTCGGCCAGCTTGAAGATGGCCCCGAGATACTCGGGGGGGGTGACGATCATGGCCGTGATGATCGGCTCCTCGATGGCCGCCATCTCCTGTGGGGGCGGCATCTTCGTGGGGCTCGAGATCTCGTGCACCTCACCGTCGGTGGTCATGACCCGGTAGCTCACCCCCGGCGCCGTGGTCAGGAGATCCAGGTTGAACTCGCGCTCGAGGCGCGCCTGGATGATCTCCAGATGGAGGAGCCCCAGGAACCCGCACCGGAAGCCGACCCCCAGGGCAATGGAGGACTCCGGCTCGTAGAAGAATGACGCGTCGTTGAGGCGCAGCTTCTCGAGAGCGTCCCGCAGCCCTTCGTAGTTGCTGTCGTCGATCGGGAAAAGGCCCGCGAAGACCATCGGCTTGATGTCGTGGAAGCCGGGGAGTGGCGCCGCCGCGGGCCGCTGATCTGCGGTCATGGTGTCGCCGATCTTGCAGTCGGCGACGGTCTTGATGCCGGCGATGACGTAGCCGACCTCGCCGACCGAGAGCCTCCCCGTGCGCTTCATCTTGGGGGTGTAGATGCCGATCTCCTCGGCGTCGTAGGTGCGGCCGGTCGCCATGAGCCGGATGCGCGTCTTCTCGGCCAGCGTCCCATCGATGACCCGCACCAGCATGATCGTGCCGCGGTACGCGTCGTACCATGTATCGAAGATGAGCGCCTTGAGGGGCTCCTCCTCGTTCCCCTTCGGGGCTGGGATCCTGACGATGATCGCCTCGAGGATCTCGTCCACGCCGGTGCCCTGCTTCGCCGAGGCGAGGAGGCAATCGGTCCCTTCGATCCCGACGACGTCCTCGATCTGCTCGCGGATGCGCTCGGGCTCCGCGCTCTGGACGTCGATCTTGTTGATGACGGGGACGATGGCGAGGTTGCTCTCGAGGGCCAGGTAGGCATTGGCCAGGGTCTGCGCCTCGACCCCCTGGGTGGCGTCCACGACCAGGATGGCCCCTTCGCAGGCAGCAAGGCTGCGGCTGACCTCGTAGGAGAAATCCACGTGGCCCGGTGTGTCGATCAGGTTGAAGAGGAACTCCTCACCCCCTCGTGAGGTGTAGCTGAGGGCCACGGCATGCGCCTTGATAGTGATGCCCCGTTCGCGCTCGAGATCCATGTCGTCGAGCACCTGGTCCTCCATCTCGCGCTCGGTGAGAGCGCCGGTGCGCTCCAGGATGCGGTCGGCAAGCGTGGATTTGCCGTGGTCGATATGGGCGATGATGGAAAAGTTGCGGATCCGTTCCGGACGCATGTCTCCAGCCACACTGACCCAGGGAAGAGAGCCGGTCAGTATAGCCTACGACTGGCAGGGCCTTTCCCGGGACTCGTCACTTCCGCGAGATCTCCGACTCGCCGCCCCGGCGAGCGACCGCAGGCAAGGCCCCTCGCCTACGGCTTCGCGGCCTGACGGCCGCTGCGCCGCGTTCGCGACCCACGCATAGAGCGCGCTCGCGAACGTTCACAAGACGCTCGGGCCCTTCCTGCGGTCGCTCGCCCGGCTCTAGGGACGACGGATCGCAACTCAGCCGGGCCCTTCGGGGGCCGGGGTCGCGGGAGGGCCCTTGCTTGCGGTCGCTCGCGCGTCTCACGAGGTCTCAGCAGGTCTCATTCTGCATCCCCGCCGGGGCCCGATCGCGCGAAAGGCCCCGTCACGCCGTCACGCGAGTGCGGCATGGCGCTTGCTCTCCAGGTGATGGAAGTCCGGTAACCGGCCTGCCATGGTTCGGCGCGTCAGAGCCTGGCAGAGGGGTCGGCGCTGAGAGAGATGTCGGCGATGCGTCCTGCGGTCAGATGCAGGTACCCCGTCGAAGCAATCATGGCGGCGTTGTCGGTGGTCAGGACCGGGCTGGGATGAAAGACGGGGATACCCGCGCTTTCCCCCGCCTGCCGCATCGCCTCGCGCAGCCTTGAGTTGCACGCCACACCGCCGCTCATGCCGATCGCCCGGGCCTGGTGCAGCCGCACCGCGCTCAGCGTCCGGTCGACGAGATAACGGACCAGAGTTTCCTGAAAAGACGCGATGAGGTCGAGCACTTTGGTGGGGAGCGTTTCGACGGGCGGTTCCGCAATACCCCCACCGCCCGCCGTTGTGAGGTCGGTGGTGCCGGGGTTGGACTGAGGGTGGTGGCACTCTACGGTCCCGGTACCGCCGGTCTCACTGAGGCGATGCTCCTGCACGTACCTGAGCACCGCTGTCTTCAATCCTGAAAACGAGAAGTCGAGCGAGCCGTCGCTCATGCGGGGACGCGTGAACGGGACGGCGCGCGGGTTTCCGCCGCGGGCAAGCCGATCGATGATCGGGCCACCCGGATATCCCAGCCCCAGCAGCTTGGCGACCTTGTCGTAGGCCTCGCCGGCCGCATCGTCGCGCGTGTGCGCCAGCGCGCGGATCTCCTCCTCGCTCCGGAGCAGATACAAGGACGTGTCGCCCCCCGACACCATCAGGACGACGGCCGGAAACGGGATCGCCTCGTGCTCGATGAAGAGGGAGCGGATGTGCCCCTCGTGATGGTTCACCGCCGCCAGCGGCAGGTCCTCGGCGAAGGCCATCGCCTTGGCCGCCGAGATGCCGATGAGCAGCGACCCCACCAGCCCCGGCCCGTAGGTGACCGCTATCCCGCCGAGATCCCTCGGCGTCACCCCCGCCACATCCAGGGCTTCCTGGATCACCGTGCCGATGGAAAGAATGTGCTGCCGCGATGCAAGCTCGGGAACGACGCCGCCGTAGCGCCTGTGCACGGGGACCTGCGACGCGACCACGTTGGAGAGGATCGTCCGCTGACCGCGCAGGACGGCGGCGGCCGTCTCGTCGCACGACGTCTCAATCCCCAGGATCAGATCGGAACGCAGGACTGTCAGCATGCCCGCAGGATACACCGATCATGGCAAGCGGCCGCCTCCGGCCGCTTCCGCTTCAGCGCGCTGGTGGCAGGTCGCGCAGGCGGGCGAGGCTCTCGGTGAAAGGAGGACGCGCGACGCCAGCCTCGGTGATGATGGCCGCGATGTAGCGGCAGGGGGTGACGTCGAAGGCAGGGTGGGCCGCCGGCACACCATCCGGAGTGATCGCCTGCTCTCCGATGTGGGTGACCTCCCTCGCGCTGCGCTCCTCGATCGGAATCTTCTCGCCCGTCTTCAGGGTGAAGTCAACCGTGGAGAGGGGCGCGGCGACGTAGAAGGGGACATCGTTCTCGCGTGCCAGGACGGCGACGGAATAGGTGCCGATCTTGTTGGCCGTGTCGCCGTTTGCGGCGATGCGATCCGCGCCCACGATCACGGCTCCTATTTCTCCCGACTTGAGGAAGTGCCCCGCCATGCCGTCGGTGATCACGGTGACAGGGATGCCGTCCTTCGCCAGCTCCCAGGCGGTGAGGCGCGCTCCCTGAAGAAACGGGCGCGTCTCGTCGGCCAGGACCTCGATCGCCTTGCCCTGCTCCACGGCCGCCCTGATCACTCCCAGCGCGGTGCCATAGCCGGCGGTCGCCAGCGCGCCGGCGTTGCAGTGGGTGAGGACCTTTCCCCGATCCGGAAGCAGCCCGGCGCCGTGCTGCCCCATGCGGCGGTTCGCCGCCTCGTCCTCGCGCCGCATCGCGATGGCTTCCGCCACGAGACGCGCGGCGATCTCCTCGACGGACCGGCGACCGAAGGAAGCCAAAAGCCCCTTCATGCGCTCGATCGCCCAGAAGAGATTCACCGCGGTCGGGCGCGTCGCCGCGAGCAGCGTGCACACGTCCTCCATGCGCGCGCGGAACGCATCGGGGGTGAGATGCTTCGCCTGCATGGCGCCCAGCGCGACCCCCATCGCCGCGGAGACGCCGATCGCCGGCGCGCCGCGCACGACCATGTCCTTGATGGCGGCCGCGACTTCCTCGGCGGTTTTCAGCGTCACGTAGATCTCGCGCCCGGGGAGCAGACGCTGATCCAGCATCACGACTCCCTCTTCGGACCATTCCACAGTCCGGATGGCGGATGCTCGCAAGTGGTTCATGGCACTGATGATATACTCGCCGCATCATGGATCACAAACGGAATGACAAGCGGCCGCCGGGCTCAGTGAGCCCCTCCGCAGCGACCGGTCCGTTCTCCACCGACCCCGCCCTGGAGCCGGACCCTCAGTATGGTCCCGACCGACTGTCCTCGACTCCGTACGACAGCGCGATCGGTTATCCCGGCGAGCCCCCCTTCACTCGTGGCATCCAGCCGACGATGTACCGCGGACGCCTCTGGACGATGCGCCAGTACGCGGGCTTCGGCACCGCGGCGGCGACCAACAGCCGTTTCAGATATCTGCTCGCGCAGGGACAGACCGGTCTGTCCGTGGCCTTCGACCTTCCCACTCAGATGGGTTACGACTCGGACGATCCCATGGCGCGCGGCGAGGTGGGGCGCTCCGGAGTCGCGATCGACTCGCTCGACGACATGGAGGCCCTCTTCGACCAAGTCCCCCTCGATCGCGTCTCCACCTCAATGACGATCAACGCGACCGCCGCGACGCTGCTGTGCCTCTACATCGCCACCGCCCGCCGTCAGGGGGTTGCGATGAGCGCGCTCGCGGGGACGGTGCAGAACGACATCCTCAAGGAGTACGCGGCGCGCGGCACCTACATCTATCCGCCGGGGCCGTCCATGCGCCTCGTGACCGACATCATGGCCTACTGCGCGGGGAACCTTCCGCGCTGGAACCCCATCTCGATCTCCGGTTATCACATGCGGGAGGCCGGATGCACCGCCTCGCAGGAGGTCGCGTTCACGCTGGCCAACGGACTCGCCTACCTCGACGCCGCGAAGCGCTCCGGCGTGTCCGTCGAGGAGCTGGCGCCGCGCGTGTCCTTCTTCTTCAACGCGCATTCGAACCTGCTGGAGGAGGTCGCCAAGTTCCGCGCCGCGCGCCGCCTCTGGGATCGCCTCATGACCGAGCGCTACGCGCTGGCCGATCCGCGCGCGCGGATGCTGCGCTTCCATGCCCAGACCGCGGGGTCCTCGCTGACCGCGCAGCAGCCGGAGAACAACGTGGTGCGCGTGACGATTCAGGCCCTCGCCGCCGTGCTCGGTGGGACGCAGTCGCTCCATACCAACGCGATGGACGAGGCGCTCTCCCTCCCCACCGAGAAGGCGGCCACGATCGCGCTGCGCACGCAGCAGGGTCTGGCCGAAGAATCGGGAGTGGCCTTCACGATCGATCCTTTCGCCGGCTCGTACTTCATCGAGACGCTCACCGCGAAGATCGAGCAGACGGCCCGCGACCTCATCGTCGCGATCGATGAGCGTGGTGGCGCCGTGAAAGCGATCGAGAGCGGCTGGGTCCAGCAGCACATCCAGGACGCGGCCTACCGCTATCAGATGGAGGTCGAGAGCGGGGAGCGCGGCATCGTGGGCGTGAACCGGCACAACGAGGGGCAGAAAACGTCGATCCCCATCCACCAGCTCGACCCTTCCCTCGAGCAGGATCAGGTCCGGCGCGTGGAGCAGCTGCGCGCGACACGCGACGCGCAGCGCTGCGAGGGGGCGCTCGCGGCCCTCGTGGAGACCGCGCGAGGGTCCGGGAACCTGCTCCCGCGCATCCTGGACGCCGTGGAGGCGCGCGCCACCGTCGGCGAGATCGCCGGGCGGCTCAAGGCCGTCTTCGGCCGACACCGGGCCGAATGATCGTCCGGCGCGCGGTGATGGTAGAGTGGCGCGGACATGTCGGGCGGGCCTGATCAGAGCGGCACACTCCTCGACGTCCGCGGCCTCCGCACCTATTTCTTCACGCGCGCTGGTGCAGTGAAGGCCGTGGACGACGTCTCGTTCCGCATCGAGGCGGGGGAGGTCCTCGGCCTCGTGGGGGAGTCGGGGTGCGGCAAGAGCGTCACCGCGCTGTCGCTCATGCGGCTCGTCCCCCCGCCGGGGCGCATCGTTGGCGGTGAGATCCTCTTCAAGGGGCGCGACCTGCTCGCCCTGACGGAATCCCAGATGCGAAGACTGAGGGGCTCCGAGATGGGGATGGTCTTTCAGGAGCCGGCCAGCGCGCTCAACCCGGTCTTCACCATCGGATACCAGGTCGGCGAATCGCTGATGATCCACCGGGGTCTGAGCCGTCGCGAGGCAGTGCGCGAGGCGGTGGGGATGCTGGAGGAGGTCGCGATCCCCGACCCGAAGCAACGCGTGCGCGACTACCCGCACCAGCTCTCGGGGGGCATGCGCCAGCGCGTCATGATCGCCATGGCCCTGATCTGCCGGCCGGCGCTCCTGATCGCCGACGAGCCCACCACAGCGCTCGACGTGACCATCCAGGCCCAGATTCTCGATCTGCTGCGAAAGCTCCGATCCCGATACAACCTCACGGTCCTGCTGATCACCCACGACCTCGGCGTGGTCGCGCAGATGGCGGATCGGGTGGCGGTCATGTACGCGGGGCGCATCGTCGAGGACGCCTCGGTGAGGGATCTCTTCCGCGCGCCGCTCCATCCCTACACGGTGGGGTTGCTGCGATCCATTCCGGGGGTCGAGCCGGGGATGCGAGGGCGGAGGCTGCACGCCATCGAAGGAACGGTCCCGGACCTGCTCAGCCTTCCGCATGGGTGTCACTTCAACCCCCGCTGCCCCGACGTGATGGCCATGTGCCACGAAAGCCACCCCGCTCTGCTCAGGCCGGCGCTCCCGGCCGGAACGCCCGCCGGAAGGCGCCGGGTTTCGTGCTTCAAGTACACGCCGGAGCCGGAGGCGCCGCCGCCCCTGGATGGACGCGGCTGGGATCCTGCAGTGGGACGTTGATAGAACGCTGAGGAGACGATGCCCGAGCTGCTCGAGGTCCGCGGTCTGAAGAAGCACTTCCCGGTGAGGACGGGGTTGTTCGGGCGCGTCACCGGGAGCGTGCGCGCCGTGGACGGCGTCGACCTCTCGCTCGCGCAGGGAGAGACGCTGGGCCTGGTCGGCGAGTCGGGATCGGGCAAGACGACGCTCGGGCGCTGCATCCTCCGCCTGATCGAGCCGACGTCGGGTCAGGTGCGCTTCGAAGGGCGCGACGTCCTGGCGTTCGACCCGCGCACGATGCGCGCGGCGCGCCGCGAGATGCAGATCATCTTCCAGGACCCCTGGTCGTCGCTCAACCCGCGCATGACCATCGGGTCGATCGTCGGCGAGCCGTTCGCCATCCACAAGCTGGCCCGCGGGGACGACCGCCGGGCCCAGGTGGCGGAGCTGCTGGTTACTGTGGGGATGGACGCCTCGGCAATGACGAAGTACCCGCACGAGTTCTCGGGCGGCCAACGCCAGCGGATCGGCATCGCCAGGGCGCTGGCCCTCAAGCCGCGCTTCATCGTCGCCGACGAGCCGGTCTCCGCGCTGGATGTGTCCATCCAGGCCCAGATCCTCAACCTTCTCGTGGATCTGCAGAAGCAGCGCGGCATGGCCTACCTCTTCATCGCGCACGACCTGAGGATCGTCGAGCACATCACCGATCGCGTGGCGGTGATGTACCTCGGACGCATCGTGGAGACCGCGCCCACGGCGCGGCTCTTCGCATCGCCGATGCACCCCTACACCCAGCTCCTGCTGGACTCGATCCCGTCGATCGATCCGGAGACGCGGCGTCACCGGGTGCTGGTCCCCGGGGACATCCCCAGCCCCGCGTCCCCACCGCCGGGCTGCGCCTTCCACCCCCGGTGCCCGGTGGCAGAGCCGATCTGCCGGACCCAGGAGCCGCCGCTCCTCGACCTCGGCGGCGGGCACTCCGCCGCCTGCCACCTGGTCAGGCCGGGAAGCCCCCCGCCGCGCCTCACGGATGCCGGTAACGGACGCGTGGCTTCCCAGGGCGCCGGCGAGAGCCCCCTTCAGACCCCGCCCGGAGCCCCACGGGGTTGACGCGGTACAGGCCTCAATGAGACCATCCGCCCCTGTCCCATCATCTGGGGAAACTCTTTTCCGCACGGGCGCGTATCTATGCGAACCGCCATGGCTCGCGCCGGCGCGGACGTGGGCGCAACCGCGGGCGGTAATCCCAGAGCGCCATTGGTAGCACGCTGACGCAACCCGACCGAGAGGTGTGATGATGACCCTGAGGAGATACACACTCGCCGCGATTCTCTGCTTCGCCGCGCTGTCCCTGGGGACTGGGGTGGCCGCCCAGCAGGGTGCGAGCGCGCTGGACCAGACGAGCGCCCCACCGCTGCAACTCTCCCTGGGCGACGCCGTCCGGATGGGACTTCAGAACAACCTCGACATCCGGGTTGCGAACTACAACCCGCAGCTCAGCGAGCAGGACCTCCTGGTGCGGGACGCAGAGTTCGATCCCAACTTCGGCTTCCTCTACCAAAAGCAGGACCTGACCAGCCCCAGCATCAACATCACCGACATCGGGGTCATCGACCCGAACGACCTCCTCGACATCGACTCGACCGCGGAGACGCTGTTCGCGCTCGACCAGGAGTTCGACAATTTCAACTTCGCCTGGTTCGATCCCCTGACCTGGGGCGCGAGCTGGGAAGCGGGCATGTTTCTCCAGAGAGCCCAGACCAGCTCCCGCAACGCCCTGGTCCCCGTGACCTATTTCTCCCAGTTTCAGCTCGCCTACAACCAGTCATTCCTGCGCAACTTCGGGCGCGATGCGAACCGCTCGCAAATCATCATCGCGCAGAACAACTACGACATCAGCAAGAGCGACTACCGCGACCAGGTTTACACGTCCCTGCAGCAGATCGAGGACGCCTACTGGGACCTCGTCTTCGCGCGGCAGGACCTCGAGGTGAAGAGAGAATCCCTCGGGCTGGCCGGCGAGCTGCTCAAGCTCAACAGGATCAAGGTCGAGGTCGGCACACTTCCTCCCATCGAGATCACGCAGGCGGAGGCGGAAGTGGCCAACCGCGAGCAGGCGGTGATCATCGCGGAGAACGCCATGGGCGACGCCGAGGACGATCTGCGCAAGGCGCTCAACATGCCCAAGGAAGACAACGCATGGGGGCGCCCCATCGTGCCGACCGACGAGCCGACGTTCGTCGCGAGGGCCGTGGATTTGCCGCACGAGCTGGAGGAGGCCTACGCGAACCGGCCCGATCTCGAGAGGGCCCGCCTGAACCTGATGAACGCCGACACCCAGATGGCCCTCGACCGCAACCAGCTCCGGTGGGACCTGGACTTCCGGGGGACCTACAGGCTTCAGGGCCTCGCCGGCGACGATCTCACCGTCTTCACGGCCACCGGCCCCACCGTCCTCCCGATCAACGAGGATTTCGGCGATTCGGTGAATCGTCTCGCGGACGCCGACTTCGACTCCTGGACGGCCCAGATCGCGCTCAATATTCCGGTGGGGAACAACACCTCACAGGCCAACTATTTGAATTCCAGGCTGTCGCGGGAGCAGTCGTCCATGACCTACGAGAACAGCCGCCTGGCCGCCGAGGTGGAGGTGCGGGCCGCCGCGAGGGGGATCCTCTCGGGCCAGAAGCGCATCGAGGCGGCGGAGAAGAACGTCGAGCTGCAGCGTAAGAAGGTGGAAGCGGAGCAGAAGAAGTTCGAGAATGGTATGTCCACGTCGTTCCAGGTGCTGGAGTTCCAGGAGGACCTTGCCACGGCGCTGGGGGACCTGAACCGCGCCCTGGTGGACTATCACAAGTCGATCACATCCCTCGAGAAAGCCAAGGGGACGCTCGACAAGTATCTGAACGTCTCGGTCCGCTAGCCAATCATCGCTACGCGGGGCTCCGCGTGGGGCCGCGCCGGCGAGGCGGCATGGCGGCCATAGCACAAGGAGGAAACGTGAGCGAGCAGGTTCGCGAACTCCCGGCCGGCGGGAACCCGATCGCGCGCATCGTCGGTGTGATTTTCTCACCGGCGAAGACCTACCAGGAAATTGCTGCAGCTCCAGCCTGGCTCCCACCGTTGCTCGTCTACATCGCCGTGTTTCTGATCGCGTTCACCGTCTATGGCGCCAAAGCCGACTGGCTGGGGAACATGGAGGACGCGATCAGGGACTTCCCCACCTCCAGGCTCGCGCCCGATGAGGTGATGGACAAGGTCGTCGCGGATCAGCTCGCAGCGCTCAAGGACTACAACTGGTGGCAGATCACGCTCCTCAACGCGCTGAACATCGTGTGGGGGTCGGTTGCCTTCTATCACGTGATGACGCTGCTCTACCTGACCATGTTCTACATCATGGGCTCCGCGGCCGACGTGCGCGTCGGGAAGGCCTGGCTGACGTTCCTCCTCTGTCTTGCGGTGCTGATCGGCGGCTCCGTGATCAACGGAGTCGGTCAGTTCGTGCTGCAGAAGGACAGTCCCATGACCTTCCTGGCCCTGGCGACGGCATGCGTCATCGTGATGGTCGGCGTCTACATCTTCCTGGTGAACCGCAACGCGCAGCGCGACCCGGGTTTCCACCGGTTCCTCTCCGCCTCCACCTACGCGAGCGCGGTGGGAATCGTGGGCGCCATCGCGATCGCCGCCATCTCCGCCGCCACGCCGGCGCCGATCCAGGCGCAGGTGCAGTACCTGGTGAAGTCGAATCTCGGTGCGATCATGCCGTCGGACAACGCGGCGCTCCAGTCGCTCTTCTCGTCGCTCGACATCTTCTCGATCTGGTTCCTGATCGTGCTGACGATCGGATACAAGACGATGACGAAGACCTCCACAGGGATCGCGGCGTCGATCACGTTCCTCCCATGGGTCGTCTGGGTGCTGATCAAGCTCGCCTGGAACGCGGCGGTCCCTTCGTGAGGTGATGAACCGGCCATGAAGAAAGTCATCATCGGGCTCGTCGTCGGCGTCGCCATCGTGGCGATGGTGGTGGTGAGCGTCCGGACCGCGGCGGGGCGCCGCGGCACCAAGGTCTACGAGGAGGAGGCGAAGAAGGTCGAGTCGCTCATCACGACCGTCAAGGCCTCCGGAGAGATCCAGCCGCGCGTCTACGTGAACATCTCCTCGCAGGTGATGGGGGAGATCATCGAGCTGCGCGTGGAAGAAGGGGACCATGTCCGCAAGGGAGAAATCCTGGTGCAGCTCGACCCGGAGCAATACCGATCCGGCGTCGAGCGTCTCGAAGCCAATCTGCGCCTGGCGCGCATCAACCTCGAGCAGGAACGCACGTCGCAAGCGACCTACGAGAGCATCCTGAAGCGCCAGAGCGCGCTGTCGAAACAATCGATCGTGTCCGCCGAGTCGCTCGAGGCGGCCCAGCTCCAGTTCGACCGGAGCCGCCACCAGGTGCGGGCCCTCGAAGAGCAGATCCGGCAGGCGGAGGCCGACCTCACGAAGGCCAGAGACGAGCTGGCGAAGACCACCCTCAAGGCCCCGATGGACGGCCTCGTCACCCGCGTCAACGCCAAGGTGGGAGAGCAGGTGATCATCGGCACGATGAACAATCCGGGCACGGTGATCCTGGTGCTCTCCGACATGAGCGAGCTGCTCGCCGAGGTGAAGGTGGACGAGACCGAGGTGGCACGGGTCGCGGCGGGAGACACCGCCATCGTCAACGTGGACGCGCTCGAAGACCGGCGCTTCGAAGGGGTCGTGACCGAGATCGCCCACTCCGCGTTCAAGGACCGCGACGTGTCGCGCTTCGTCGTGAAGGTTTCCCTGACGGATCCGCCGGGGGGCGAAGAGCAGGCGCGCACGGAGGTCCCGCTCCCGGCGTCGTCGAAGATCCCCGGGGGCCTCGCCGCGCTGCGCCCCGGGATGTCGGCCCACGCTTCCATCAAGGTCGCGCGCCGCGATCATGTGCTCGTCGTGCCTCTCCAGGCCGTCCTCACCAAGAAACGCAGCGAAGTGGAGGCGCTGCTCAAGGGAGAGGAGCCGCCGAAGCCCTCCGACGCGGGACCGATCGCCGCCGAGGAGGCGGCGCCGACCGAGGGGACCGGAGCGGGGGAGACCGGCAATCCGCCGGCGCAGGACGAGGAAGTCGAGATGGTTTTCGTGGACCGCGATGGGAAGGCGGTCATCGAGAAGGTGAAAACCGGCCTGTCAGACGAGTTCAACGTCGAGATCGTCGATGGGGCGCTCCAACCCGGGGACAAGGTCGTCATCGGGCCCTACCGGACGGTCAAGAAGCTCAAGCACCAGGAGGCGATCGTCCGCGCCGAGAAGGACGAGGACCTCAAGGAGGAAGACTGACGTGGCCAGCCTGATCCAGGTACGCGATCTCATGAAGCACTACGTGATGGGGAGCGAGAGCGTCCACGCGCTCGACGGCGTCTCGCTGGACATCGACAAGGGGGACTACGTCGCCATCATGGGTCCGTCCGGGTCAGGCAAGTCCACGCTGATGAACCTGATCGGGTGTCTCGACACGCCGACGTCGGGCTCCTACATCCTGAACAACAAGGAAGTCTCCACGATGAACGACGACGAGCTGGCGTCGATCAGGAACAAGGAGATCGGGTTCGTCTTCCAGACATTCAACCTGCTCGCCAGGACCACGGCGCTCGGCAACGTGGAGCTCCCCCTCATCTACGCCGCGATCCCGCGCGGCGAGCGGGTGCAGCGGGCGAAGGATGCTCTCCAGGCCGTGGGTCTGGCCGATCGGATGACGCACAGGCCTAACCAGCTCTCGGGCGGCCAGCGCCAGCGTGTGGCGGTCGCGCGCGCCCTCGTGAACCGCCCCTCCCTTCTTCTGGCGGACGAGCCCACCGGCAACCTCGACTCCAAGACCACCACCGAGATCATGGCCCTCTTCGACGAGCTCAGGAGCAAGGGGAACACCATCGTCGTGGTCACCCACGAGGAAGACATCGCCCATCATGCCCGGCGCATCGTGCGCCTGCGGGACGGCAAGATCGTGTCCGACGAGGTCAATCAGGAAGCGTCCGCATGATCCGGAAGGAGTGAGGACATGTTCGGCGAGAACATGATGATCGCATGCCGGGCCCTCTGGGCCAACAAGATGCGATCGCTGCTCACCACCCTTGGCGTCGTGATCGGGGTCGCCGCCGTCATCGCTGTCGTCTCGGTCGTCCAGGGGCTGTTCTTCGCCATCAATGATCTTTTCAAGAATTTCGGCGCCGGATGGGTCCGGGTGATGGCCATGCCCCCGGACGATCCCACCTGGGAGGGGAGACTCGTCGAGCCGCTCTACCGGGAGGACGCCGAGTACCTGAGATCCCACGTCTCGATGATTGCCGACATCGCGCCGGCGATGTACATCCCGGGCCAGACGATCAAGCATGAAGAGAACCGCTCCACCACGGACATTCTGGGAACCGTGCCGTCCTGGATGGACATCGTCCACTTCTACGTGGACCAGGGGCGCTTCTTCACCCCCATCGACGACAAGGCGCGCCGCCGCGTGTGCGCCATCGGCGTGGGGATCATCGAGAAGCTGGACCTGGAGGAGCCGATCATCGGCCAGCAGATCCAGATCGGCGCGGACAGCTTCACGATCATCGGGACGATGGAGTCGCGCGGCGAGTTGATCGGACAGAACCTGGACGACTACATCTTCATCCCCTACGGCACCGCGCGGGCGATGTTCGGCGAGGAGATGCTGGGCAACGCGATATGGGATATCTCGGTGACCGACCCAGATCGGCTGGAGCTCGCCAAGTCGCAGATCACCGACGTGATGCGCCGCCGCCGCCGGCTCGGGCCCGAAGACCCGGACGACTTCCGACTCTTCACCCAGGAACAGTTCACCTCGGTGCTGGGGAGCATCTCCAAGTACGCCACAGGGGTGGCCGGCGGCATCGCCGGCATCGCGCTCATCGTCGGCGGGATCGGCATCATGAACATCATGCTGGTCTCGGTGACGGAGCGCACGCGCGAGATCGGCGTGCGCAAGGCCGTGGGAGCGCGGCGCGACAACATCCTCATGCAGTTCCTGATCGAGGCGGTCATCCTGACGGTGATTGGGGGAGGGATCGGCATCGCTTTGGGAATCGGCTTCGGCGCCCTGATCGCCTCGCTCATCCCGCAGTTCCCCCCCGCGCACGTGCCGATGTGGGCGGTGGTGGCGGGGTTCTCCGTCTCGGCCTTCGTGGGAGTGGTCTTCGGCGTCTATCCCGCGATGCGCGCGGCCAAGCTCGACCCGATCGACGCGCTGCGCTACGAGTAGATCGCGACTCGGGGTACGAGTGGCCTACTCCATGCGCGAGGCGTGATGGCCGCGCAAACTCCTCAAGAAACCATGCTCCTCGCAGGGCTCCACCGGCTCTGTCCCCTCGCTGAACGCCATCCACCACGAAAGAGGGCAGGACCAGCGCGCGATTCCGCCTGAGGTCGGGTCGATCTCCTCCCAGACGATCCCCGGCGGCTCGGCGAAGCTGGCGCTCGTCTCGGCGCCGGAGCGGCGGATGAAATCGACCCAGATGGGGAGCGCCGCGGTCGCGCCGGGGAGGTCGATCGAGCGACCGTCATCGAAACCCACCCACACGAGCGCGAGGATGTCCGGCGTGAACCCGGCGAACCACGCGTCGCGGTAGTCGTCGGTGGTGCCGGTCTTGCCCGCGGCGGTCCCTCCGAAGCCCATGCTGCGGGAGCTTGCCGCGGTTCCCCGGTCCATCGCCCCCTGAAGGGCGACGATCACCTGGTAGACAGCCTGTGGCGCGAGGGCCCGCTCTTCTTCGTTCTCGCGCTTGTGGCTCCATGAGCCATCGGCGTCCTGGATCGCGTCCACGAGGACGGGCTTCACGCGCACTCCTTCGTTGGCGATCGTCGCGTAGGCCGAGGCGATCTCCATGGGAGTGACCTCTTGCGCGCCGAGCACCATCGAGGGGTAGAGCTTGAGGTCCGATTCGATCCCCGCCTTGTGCGCGGCCTGGGCGATCGCCTTCAGCCCGACCTCCTGCGACGCGCGCACCGTCGGCACGTTGAGCGAGTCCTCCAGGGCCATCTGCGCCGTCACCAGCCCCCGGAATTCCTTGTCGTAGTTGGCGGGAGCCCATGTCTGTCCCGCAACCGTCATCTCCAGAGGCTCATCCATCAGCGGGGAGGCGGGGCTGATGGCTCCCGAGCTCCACCCGGCGAGAAAGACGAAGGGCTTGAACAGAGAGCCGGGCTGACGCTTCGCCTGCGTGATCCTGTTGAACTGGCTCGTCGCGTAATCGCGGCCGCCGACCATGGCGAGGACCGACCCGTCGTGCGGATTCAGGACGACCATCGCCCCCTGGAGCTGGGTTGCCGCGTCCTTGGCGCGCAGATGCTTGTACGTCCGTTCGAGCTTGGACAACCCCTCGCGCAAGGCGTGCTCGGCTTCGCGCTGGTAGACCGGATCGACAGTGGTCCAGATCCGGATCCCCGCGTGGGAGAGATCGCCTGCGTCCGCGCCGATCATCTGCTTCACGTAGTCGCCCAGGTAGGCCACGCCGCGCGAGGGAGTCCCCTTGCGCCCCGCGGTGTAGAGGTCGAGCTTTTCGGCCTGGGTGGCGGCGCGCTGTTCCGCCGTGATCCGCCCCTCTTGCTCCATCAGGGCGAGGACCTGATTGCGGCGCTCGACGGCTTCCTTGGGATGCGCCAGCGGGTTGTAATGACCCGGCGAGCGGATGAGCCCTGCCAGAAGCGCGATTTCTCCCAGATCGAGCGCCGCCGGGTCCTTGCCGAAGTAGAAGGTCGAGGCCTCGGCGAATCCGCGGATCGAGATCGAGCCCTTCTGTCCCAGGTAGACCTCGTTCAGATACGCCTGCAGGATCCGATCCTTGCTGTAGCGCCCCTCGAGCACCACGGCGACGACCGCCTCGCCCATCTTGCGCGACCAGGTGCGCTCGTGGTCGAAGAAGAGATTCTTCGCGAGCTGTTGCGTGAGCGTGGAGCCTCCCTGGCGGATCTCCCCCTTGCGGATGTTCGTCACCGCCGCGCGGGCGATCCCGAACGGGTCGATCCCGAGATGGGAATAGAAGTTCCGGTCCTCCACCAGGAGCACGGCGTCCACGAGCTGCTGGGGGAACGCGGACAGCGGGAGGATCGTCCTCTCCTCGGCTTGGTCGCCATGCAGCGTGGCCAGGACCTCGGGCTCCAGGACGGCATCGCTGATGCTGCGTCCGCCGGCCTCGTCCCTGACCGATTCGATGCGATCCTCGCCATGCCGGATCGTGATCAGTCTTCCCGTGACGGTCCCCGCCGGCCCCTCGAACGAGCGGAGCCAGACGGTGACCTTGCGGCGCCCGAGGCTGTACTCGCCGGGGACGGACGGCAGGGCGCGGGTGCGCCGGTAGCCGAGCCGCTCGAGCCGTGCCGCCAGGTCCTCCACGGGTAGGAGGACCCCCTCGGCGAGAGGCAGCGCCCGGCCGTACATCCGCGTCGGTGATTCCCCCTCGCGCGACTCGAAGCGCGCCGCGACGCGCATCGAGACGGTCCCGTACACGATGAACCCTGCAACGATGACGATGGTGAGGGGAAGAGCCAGGAGGCGCAGCCAGCGCAGCAGACGGCCTCTGGGGCGCTGCGCGGCAGCGCCCCCATTGCTGAATGCCATCAGGTGAACCTCGTGTCGCCGTCCGGTGGTAGCGGAAGCGGTTGGTGAATCTTAGCAGCGCGCGCGGCGCTCCGCGTCATGGCGGCGGGAAGTGCCCGTGGGACGGGGTGTTTCGCGGAAAGGATCAAAACCGTCACATCCTGAAAATAACCCCTTGACGCCCCGCGGGCCTCAAGGTATGTTCCGGTCAGGAATTGTGATAACAGCATAGTTTGTATGCTGTTGGGGGGAAAGAAAAGCACCACAAGGTCCTGCGCTCTCCGGTCCAGTACCCTCCTCTGGTCCCTCCTGGACCGCACCTCTGTCGTCCGCTGTGACGTTTGTTGTAAGGACACGGAGAGCGCAGAACCCCCTCCCCGGACACCCCTGCCCCAGCCTCCCACCTCACCGAATCAGGATCGGTTCAGGGAACAGAGACGAAGAAGGCGCGCGACCAGGTGAGCGACTGGGTGTCGTAGTAGATCGTCCCCAGCATGCTGGAGTCCTGTCCTTCGACCCACTGGATCTGGGGAACCTCACCCCCCGATCCGGGCCGAGCGACGAGCTCGACACCCAGCCCCCAGGTCTTGGGCCCTGTCATGTGGACCTGCTGTCTCCCCCAGGGGTCGGAGTCCCGCTGGGGGGGAGTCGAGCCGTCGGAGACCGGCAGGTTGAAGACGCTGATCGTGAGCCCGTCAGGGGTTTCCTCTTCGGCCACGAGGAACGTGCCGTACGACGGGTAGGTGCGGATGTCAGGGCGCCTCGTGGGGACCCCTTCGAGCGAGATGCGCTGCGGCAGCCACCATTGCGTCTCCGCGTGGGGAAGAGTCGTCACGTACAACCCGTCCGGCTCCTGGGAGAGCCCCCGCCGCCAGAAGGCGACGCGACGATTCCCCGCGTCATCGATCGACAGCCGCGGATCGAAAGATCGGCCGCCGGAGGTGAGCGCGACAGGGGACGTCCAGGCTTCACCGTCGAAACGCGACCAGACGATCTCCATCGCCCTGCCGATCTTGAATGCCCAGACCGCTTCGGGAAGCTGCGTCACCGAATTGATCTGGATCGAAGGAGGGCCGTCACCGTGAGCGTGGCCGCCGGGATTGAGAATCAGGAAGTCATCCCCCGATGTCACCTTGCTCCAGATGCCGTTCGTGCCGTCCAGGTCCCACATCTCGATGACGGCGGAGACGCGCTTCTGCGGGGAGCCGGTCAGGCTGACGCGCACCTCGGCACGCGCCGGATCGGTCGCGACCACGGCCGCGGCGAGCGCCGCCGGCAGAATCAGCGGGAGGCGTCTCATGAGCTCGTCTCCCTGGAGTCGTCGTCCAGGGCGTTGGTGAGGCGATCGTAGGCGCGGATCTCGGAGTTGGTGTTGTCCACGCGGGTCCTGAAATAGCGCAGGCTCCTCATGTGGTCCGCGGCGTCCGTCATTCGTTCCGCCTTCAGCGCGATCTCCCGCAGGTGCCATGTGTTCGTGAACAGGATGTCGCTGTAGTCCCCGGCGCGCGCGATGGCGTTGGACGCGAAGAAGCTCCGCTCCGCCCTGGTGATGGACCCCTGCTTCTGCCAGGCCTTGCCGAGATAGCTTCCGATGTCGGCGAGCTGCCGCGTGAACCCCTTGCTCTCGGCGAGCGCTTCGGCCTCGCGCAGCGATCGAATCCCTTCGGTGAAGTGCCCCTGCGCGACGAGGCAGTTGCCGAGGTTCGCCATGTTGCAGGCCAGAGACGAATGATCGCCCAGGTCGCGGAACGCGCGCACGGCGCGATGATAGATCGGCGCGGCTTCCTCGAAGCAGCCGAGGTCGTACAGAGAGTTCGCGAGCAGGCTGGCCGCGTGTCCTTCCTTCGGTTTGTCGCCCATGGTCTCGGCGCGCGCGAGCGCTTCGCGCGCCACCATCACCGCGATGGGCAGCTTCCCCATCTCCCGCAGGACGCCGCCGAGCTGCAGGAGTGCCCTCTCGAGCCGGCACGCGGAGATCGTCTTGTCCGACAGGACCTCCTCGAGGATCTCCCGCGCCGTGTAGTGCCGCGACATCCGCTTCAGCACCACCGCGATGTCGAGGCGCAGATCGACGTAAGCCTCCAGTGAGTCTCCGTTGAGGAGCGCCAGCGCCTTCTCGAAGCAGGCGAACGCCGCGGGGAGACGCCCCGCATCGGCCGCGGCGATCCCGGCTTGCCTCACCTGGGCCCAGTTGGACTCTTCCCCGGGGACGAGATGGGGGAGCACCTCGCGATCCAGCTCCATCCGCTCGGTGAAGCTCTGCAACGGGATCCCCAGGACCTTCGACAAGGTCATCAGCTTGCCGAGCGAAGGGAGAAGACGACCCGTCTCGCAATAGGCGAGGTAGGAATTCGAGATCCTGTCGGGGTACACCTCGGAGAGTTTCTCCACCTGCCGCAGCGACAGGTGGCGCTCCTGTCTGCACCGGCGCAGGTAGGCGGGGAAGCGCAGGGGGCCTCCGGCCTGGTCGCCGGTCAACCTGCCCTGCTCAGGATGTTGAGCGGAATGCCCCACGCGGCCCAGCTCCCCTGTCTGCCGACGGGTCTGACAGGCGATGTCCCGGATGACGTCGAAACCCGAAGACTGCGCCAACCCACTGTTTGAGAGTAACTTAGCGGTCGAACCCCTGCCCGTCGGGTGTCGTCCCTGAGAATCATACCGCCACCTGACGCCGGGACAACAACGAATCGTTGCAAACACTCCGGGCGGGCTATGATGCCGTCCATGGTGCCCCGCTCAATCCTGGTCAGCATCGCCGTCGCGCTGGTGCTCACCCCCGCACTCGCGGCCGACCGCCAGGTCGTCGTGGCCGTGGGGGCCGACGTCGAGTCGTTCAACGAGTACGTGACCTCCTCGACCCTGGCGCTCGATATCGCCGGGCAGCTCTTCATCGGCCTCATGGAAGAGCTGCCGACACCGCCGCGCACGCCGCCGGCCTTCGGCCCGCGCCTGGCGCGATCCTGGACGGTGGCGCCGGACGGCCTCTCGGTCTCATTCGTTCTGCGCGACGACGTTCTCTGGAGCGACGGCCGGCCGACCACCGCCGAGGACGTCCGCTACACCTGGCAGGTCCAGACCGACCCGGCGCTCGGCTGGGCGGACGCGGACATCAAGAGCAATATCCGCGACGTCCGCGTCGATGGCCCGCATCAGGTGACGTTCCTGCTCAAGACCGCCGGCCAGCACACGCTGCTCGATATCAACGAAGGGCACATCATCCCGAAGCACGCCTGGTCCACGATCCCCGTGTCCGAATGGCTCAGGACCGACTTCAGCATGAAGCTGGTGACCAACGGCCCCTTCCGCCTCGCTTCGTGGAAGCCGGCGCAGGCGATCGCCCTGGAGCGCAATCCCGGCTACTACGAGAAGGGCCAGCCGGGCCTCGACCGCGTCCTGTTCCGCATCGTCCCCGACCCGCACATTCGCCTCCAGCAGCTCCTGGCCGGCGAGACGGATGTGCTGGAGACCGTCGCGCCCGAATCCGTCGGGAGGATCACCGACGAGGCGTCGCTCAGGATCGTGCGGATCGACCAGAGGATGTTCACCTACGTCTGCTGGAACATGCGGCGCTCGCTGTTCCGCGACGCGCGCGTGCGGCGCGCGCTCACCATGGCGCTGGACCGCGACGCGATCCTCCAGAGCCTCGCCGGGGGCATGGGGCGTCCCTCCGCCGGGCCGATCGTCTCGAGCCTCTGGGCCGCTGACGACACCATCCGGCCGCTGCCTCTCGACCGTGCGGCTGCCAGACGGCTGCTCGACGAGAGCGGCTGGAAGGACGGCGACGGCGACGGGGTGCGCGAGAAGGACGGCAGGACCTTCTCCTTCGACATCGAGTTCAATCGCGGCAACACGCTGCGCGAGAAGATCGCGCTCAACGCCGCGGCGCAGCTTCTGGAGGTCGGGATCAGGGCCGTGCCGCGCGCCGTGGAGTGGGCCGCCTTCCAGAGCAAGCACTCCGAGGGGGACTTCGACGCCTTCGTGGGGTCGCGGATAGCCTCCACCCGCGTGAATCTCGATTCATGGACCACCGGCTCTCCGCGCAACAACGCGGGCTACGCGAGCCCGGGCTTCGACGCGCTCAACGCCAAGGCCCTCGCCGCCGTCTCGATGGAGGAGGCGCGGCCGATCTGGATGCAGGCCCAGCGCCTGATCGCGGAGGACCAGCCCGTGACGTTCCTCTTCGAGCAGGACAGGCTCTACGCCGTGCGCCGGAGCATCGACGGGATCGATGAAGGGTCGCTGGGGCTGTTCGAGGGGCTCAGGAAGTGGTCGCTGCGCTCCGACGCCCGGCCGTCACGCGAGGCGGCCCACTGAGTCTTTCGGGTCCAGGGCGTCGCGCAACCCGTCTCCCACCAGGTTGAACGCCATCACTCCGAGCGCGAGGACCAGACCGGGGAACGCCGCGATCCACCACGACCCGGAAAGATCCTGCATCCCCTCGCGGACCATGTCTCCCCACGTGGGCGTCGGCGCCGCGACCCCCAGCCCGAGGTAGGAGAGTCCCGACTCCAGAAGCAAAACGTCGCCGGCCAGCAGCGTCGCCGCCACGATGATCGTCGAGACGACGTTGGGGGCGACGTGGCGCAGGGCGCACCGCAGAGGGCTCGCCCCGAGGCCGGTCGCCGCCTCGAAGAAGTCGCGCTGCGCGAGCGACGACGCCTCGGCGCGCACCAGCCGCGCCAGCGGCATCCAGGTCGTCAGCCCGAGCAGTGCGACGAGCGCCGCGGGGTGGTCCGAGCGGAACAGGGCCGCGAGCGTCAACAGCAGCGCCAGCGTCGGAAAGGCGAGCATCACGTCCGTAAGCCGCATCAGCGCGCGGTCCGCGCGCCTCCCCGAGGTGCCGGCCAGCAGCCCTACGCCCGCGCCGATGGCGCACGACAGGATCGCAGCGAGCGCCGCGACGGGGAGGCTGATCCGCGCGCCGTGCAGGATGCGCGCCAGCACGTCGCGTCCCAGCGCGTCGGTGCCGAGAGGGTGTCCGTGGCCGGGCGAGAGACTCACGGCGCTGAGATCCTGAAGGAGCGGATCCCTCGGAGAGAAAGTGTCCGCGAGGAGGGCCATCGCCAGCACGCCTCCCAGGAGAAACCCGCCCAGCACGAGACGACCCGTCACACGATCCCCCTGCCGCGCAGCCGCGGGTCGGCGAGCACCAGTCCGACGTCGGCGGCGAAGTTCCCGGCCACCACCATCGCGGCAAGGAGGAGCTGCGTTGCCATCACCACCGGGTAGTCGCGCGCGAAGACCGCCTCCACCGACAGGCTCCCCATGCCCGGCCACGCGAAGACCGTCTCCACCAGGACCGCGCCTCCGAAGAGAAACGGCAGTGACAATCCTGCCAGCGCGATCACCGGCAGCAGCGCGTTGCTCAGCGCGTGGCGCATCACGACGGACGATTCCTTCGCGCCGCGCGCGCGCGCCGACTGGACGTACTCCTGCGCCATGGAGGTCAGCACGCCGCCGCGGACGAAGCGCGCCGTGTAGGCCGCCGAACCGAGCCCGAGGCACACGACGGGGAGCACGAGGTGCTGCGCGCGGTCGGTCGTCATCTCCCACCAGGTGAGCGGGATGTGGACGAGGTCCTGGATCCCCGAGGAGGGGAGCCAGTCCAGACGGATCGCGAAGATGAAGATGAGCAGGGCGGCAAGCCAGAACGACGGGATCGAGTAGAGGACCAGCGACGCTCCCGACGCGAGGCCATCCCAGAGCGTGCCGCGCCGCCAGGCGGCGAGCACACCGATGCCGATCCCCAGCGCGAGGTGCAGCAGGAAGGCCGCCACCGTGATCTGCAGCGTGTAGGGGATGCGCTCGCGCATCACCTCGGCGACGGGACGGCGGTGCGCGATCGACCATCCCAGGTCGCCGCGCACCAGGCTTCCGAGCCAGAGGCCGTACTGCACGTAGAGGGGTTTGTCGAGCCCGTAGGCCGCCAGCACCGCGTCGCGTGCGCCAGAATCCATCTCGTCGGCGAGGTAGAGATCGGCCGGGTCGCCCGGCGCCAGGTGGATCAGGACGAAGGTGATCGTCGCCACGCCGAACAACAGCAGCACGGCGATCGCCAGACGGCGGATCAGGTACGTCCCTACTGACGATGTTCTTTGTCCGTCCGCCATGGGGCGGATGCTACGGGGGGGTGCCGAGGCTGTCAACCCGCGCCGGTGCGCGGGCCTCCGGCCCGCCAGCCGTTACTTGATTGCGGACCAGAGGTCCGCGCACCGGCACCGCGCTCGTCCTACGGGCAGACCCCTGTAGCGGTTGACACGAGCTGGCCGACGTTGCCCGGGGGAAGCAGCCCACTCGCCGGCACGATCCCCAGCGGTGAGGCATGTCCCGACTGCGCGGTGTGGTGCCCGATCTGGTAGAAGTTGACCCTGCCGAGGAGCACCGCATCGGCGTCGGTGGTGCTCACCGTCGAGCCCAGCGCTGGTGGGTTCGCGATGCCGCTGCCGACGCAGCGCGTCGCGCCGAAGGTGTTGCCCGGGAAAACGTTGGCGCCGGTGCACCATTTCATGGAAGCGGGCGGGCAGCTTGCGGGACCCTGGAAGCCAAGATCGTCGAACGAGTAGACGTCGTATCCCGACACGCCAGGGATCTGCGGGCCGCTCGGCCAGCAGATCATTGCAGTGGTGGATGAGAAGATGCCGGGCGTGGGCGTGGTGTTGGGGTCACAGTCGTCGCCCGCGTGGAAGACATGCACGCCGACCCCGCCTCGCGTCGCCAGCGGGCTGAGGTCCTGGCCTTCACCCGTGTACTTCAGGACCGTCACGTCTGTCCCCGCGCCGTTGGTGCAAGCCAGATCCGAAGAGCACCGGATGTTCAGGCGGTACACGGTATCCCTGCCCGGAGCCACGGTGACCTGCCCTCTGGGGGAGAAGTCCTGGAGGACCTCCAGCGGCGTCACACAGTCTCCCGACACGCACGTCCATTTGTACTGGAGGACGCCGTTGTCGCACGCAGCGCCGGTGCTCGGGTCCGCCGACGCCGTGCTGGGGCGGCCGTCGAGGGTGACCGGCTGCAGCAGCGCGCCGCCGTTGATCAGGCCGCCCACGGCGCCCGCAATGACGGGGTTGATGCCGCCGCAATTTCCGGGGTTCTCGCCGATGACGCAGGAGCTGTTCCCCTTGAAGGTGGTGTCGGGGGTGATGATCGCCGGCGCGGAGCGGACGTCGGTGATCTTGATGCTGTCGATCATCCAGCCGTCGTCGCCGTCGTACATCTGATACGGGAGTTGCGTGTGCTCCATGGCCGAACGGCTGTTGCCGAACGACCACCCCCCCTCCATCATGCCGATCCAGCGCAGGCGGGCAACGCGCCCCACGAACGGCGAGAGGTTGAAGGCCGATCGCGTCCACACGCCCCCCGTCGATGAGAACGAGCTGTCCATCGTGCAGTTGGTCGGGTTGTTCGGATCCCACGCGCACGTGATGTCGCCGCAATCCCTGTGGGGGGCGTCCGTGCCGATGGTGCACGTTTCGTCCACGCCGAAGAAGCTCCCTTTTTCGTTCATGACCGGCCCCTGCGCGTTGTCGCAGAAGGTCTCGTCGTTCGGGGGCTGCTGGTCGTCACCGGGGTCGAAGGAGCAGAGCGTGGTCGTCCTCTGAATCAACGAGTCGTAGCCGTTGAACGACGCCGAGAGCCTCTGCCACTTCTCGAACTTGCCGTTCTGGCCCAGGAGGCTGATCTGAAGTTGACCGCCGCCAAACGTCGTGCCCGGCGCGATGAACCCCTCCCCGAAGTTCTCGTCGTCCGGGAACGACGCGATCTGCCAGAACTCCATGGTAGAAGCCGGTCCGATCACGATCCCGGGGATGTTCGGATCTCCCTGGGAGTCGAGGACGAAGGCCGAGACCTGACGGAAGCGGATGCTGTCGCCCAGCGTCGTCCCCAGATTGGTATGGCGCCCCATGTGCATCGACCGGCGTCCGGTGTGAGCCTTTCCATTATCCGGAGCCTGGATCCCGACACCGCCACCGTAGCCGGCCCCCGGCCCCTCGGAGTCGTCGGGTGTGTGCAGGTGCCAGTCGTTCTCTTGGGACACGGCGTCGTTGCAGAACGGGAAGGCCGCGTCACCGGGACACGTCCTGGCGTCGGTCCCGAACGGCGAAGCGCCTCCGTCGATGGTGAAGCCGAGGACGTCGTCACCCAGGTCGCCGTTGGCCCGCAGCAGGTCGCCGGGGAACGCCGAGACGGGCAGCCTGGTGAAGTTGTAGTTGGGATCGCCGTTGCGGTTGGTGTCGAAGTTCTCGCAGAGGGCTCCGGGAACGGTCGAGTCGTCGCCCGCTGTGTGTGGATAGTCGGGACACCCACCGGCGGGGATCGGGGAGGAGTCGGTCCTGTCCATGTCGACCGTGAACCTGAAGGGCTGCTCGGTGATCCCTTCCATGCCATCGGCCTGAGCCGTCATCGCGAAAGTTGCCTCGGCCAGCTTCGACACCGTGGAATGGCCCCCCCCGTCGGGACTCGGGTCGACGATGAAAGTCAGTGCGCCATTGGGAGTCGATACGGAGGCCCCGCCAGCCAGCGTGCCCACGAAGTACGACTCTTTCGGGATGCAGGCCGCGGCGAAGTTCGTCCTCCTGATGCCGACTTCGAGATTTGTCAGCGTCCTTGCGAGTCCCGTTTGCGCATCGACGGATTCATTCACGATGGTGAGCACGACGCTTACCAGCTCGCCCGGGTCCGCAGTGCCGTCCGGGACCGGAGAGCAGACGCCGTCCGTGCCGCCGGGCGTGTTGCACTCGGCGTCGTTGTTCGGATCGAACGGCGTCTCCTGGGAGCACTGCTGCGAAATCGCCGGGTTGTTGTTGGGGTCGGGGTCCCCCGCCGTGCAGAAGTAGTCGGCCGATCCGTCGTCGAAGACAGTCGCCGAGGCAATAGTTAGATTGCCGATCGAGGACGGCACGTGGCTGACGTTGCTGATTCCGTGCGTCGTCCAGTTACAGTTCAGCTCTGCGGCCACCTGGATCAGGTCGTCGGGCTTCCCGTTGTTGTTGTCGTCTTTGGAGGCCGGGTCGCAGTAGTCGTTGAAGAACCCGAACGTGTCGATTCCCCTGCGGTCGTCCCCCAGACCGTCGGAGTCGCTGTCGGCCTGAATCAGGAAGATGGGGTCCGCCGGGTTGTAGGTGGCCGGACAGTTGTCGACGCCGTTGGGCACGAGATCGGCATCGAAGTCATCGCTGTCGCACTTGTCCCCGATCCCGTCGAAGTCGACGTCCTCCTGCTGCGGGTTGTAGGTCGCCGCAGCCAGTGGCGAGGCCACTCCGGGAGACGGGCAGCTTGTGTCCTCGCCCGACGGGCTGCACAGGAACGCCCCGGCTCCGTATCGCGGGCAATTGTCGAGGGACTCGATGATCGCGTCGCCGTCCTGATCGGTCACCTCGGCGCAGACGGTGCCGCGCTGATTGGGGGAGCCGTTCTGGGACGGGTTGTAGAGCGTCGGGCAGTTGTCCGCCGCGTTGAGGTCGCCGTCTTTGTCGATGTCCTCGTTCTCGCAGGGGTCGCCGACGCCGTCGCCGTCGCTGTCGAGCTGGGTCTCGTTGGCGATGGTGGGGCAGTTGTCGCACAGATCGCCGATGTCGTCGTTGTCCCAGTCGCACTGGGCGTTGAGAGGCGACCTGCCGTGCGGCTGCCCGATCGCCGGGCAATCAAGAGACGAAATCGTGCCGGACAGGTCGTTGTCCCTCTGCGGCAGGCCGGCGGGGTTGTATGTGTCGGTGCCCAGGAACGGGTTGTAGCAGAGATCATCGTCGGACTTGCCCTGCCCGTTCGCGGTGAAGTAAAAGTTGCTGATCTTCCCGGGAATTCCGTCCGCACCGGAATTCGCAACCACATCCCCGTCGATGTCGATGAGATCATCCTCTCCCAGGTCGCCTTCCCCGTCCAGGTCGCAGGTGGCGTCCCGGTACGACGCGAAGATGTTGAGGTTCGTCCCCGCATTGGCCGACACGAACAGCATGCCGGGCAGGTCGGACAGGCCGCTTATCGGGATGGTGCCCCTGAAAATACCCGTCGAGACCTGCGGCAGACAGAAGGGCTCGCCCAGCGGCTCGCCCCCCTCATCCTGCGTGCGCACGTTGATCTCGATCACTTCCGGCGTCGGGTCGCCGGGGTCGCAGCGCGACGTCGGAGTCGGCGTCGAATCGACCACGATGACGTCGATGCCCGTGGTGCAGTTGTGGATCGCCAGCCGCTCGATGTTCAGGGTGGCGCACTTTCTCGCGACGGGAATATCAGCGCAGTCGTTCAAGCCGTTGGGATCCTGATCAACAGCCGTCCTCTCTGACCACTCGAAGTAGGCATCGTCGATGGTCCACCCGGTGTCCACTCCGCCGAAGCCTCCCTCCAGCAGCGTCCAGCCAAGCTCGAACTGGAATCTCTCACCCGATGAACCGTGGAGCTCCTCGAAGCGGCCGGCGGGAAGATCGATCTCCTGGTTGCGCACCGGCCCCCATGCCGTCGTGTGACCGACGCGCGTGCCGGGACCGGCGCAATCCGCTGCCACGGAGCACGGCGTCCCGATCTTGCTATCGCCGCCTGCCGTACAGATTCCCGGGTGGGGTGAGCCTGGCACACCGTCGCCTCCCACGCATGTTCCCGGCATGATCGGCAGGCCGGTGTTGGGATCCGAGGCCGTGTTTGACTGGAGACCCCGGGCGTTGGGATCCAAGTCAGCCACCGGGAAGGCCATCAGCCTGCGCAGAAGGAGGTTCCCCTCCGAGTGCCCCGGCACCGGGCCGGAGACGCCCACCTCGTCGCCGTCGGCGATACCCGACCCGAGCGACCCGTCGCTGTCGCGCAGCGGACCGAAGGTCTTCTGACCCTGCTCCGCGTGAACGCGCGGCCCGCCGACACTGTAGGGGAAGCGATAGATGTACGACTGGCCCAGGACGACGGGACCGTCGTCGTCGATGTTCGAATCGACCTGGAGACTCGTTGCCGTCGCCGGGTCGGTGAACTCCTCCGTGTGGTTCCAGCCTACGGCCTCCATCCTGATGTCGAAGGGAAGGCCGCGCGCGCTCAGCCCGGTGTTGATCTTCCTCATGACCGGTGAGGTCAGTACGTCCCGGATGAACTCCACCAGCGGCGCCGTCGCCGTGTCGCCCGGTATCGTGTAGGCCGGGCAGGACGCGGCGCCGCCGCCAAAGCCTCCCACGGGACCATGCCCCGCGTGCCAGACGCCGCGAGGCGCGTCTCCCGTGGCGACGACACCGTCGTTCTGCGACTGCCAACCGCAGCCGCCCCCCGTAGCGTAGAACCATGCAAGGGCGTTCTGGGGCGATGCGCCCGGCTTGCTGTCGGCATTGCGCTGAGGCGTGAAACCGCCGTTGTTCCTGTCGAAGTGCCACGGGATCTGATCGTCGCTCGCCGTCCCGGATCCCGGCGTCCCGCCACAGAGGCTCGCGAGGTTCGGATTGCCCGCATTGCATAGCGGCTGATAGGTCCGCAGCTCGCGGTTGCGCGCGGTGGATCCGGACGGAAGGGTCGCAATGAACCCGTCACGGTTCCGGTCGGCGGCCTGCGTTCCGCCGAACGGGAAGTCGGTGTTGAAGTACTGGATCTGGGTATCGGCCTGGAGGGCCTCGCGGAAACGGAAAGTCTGTGACGAAGGACTGAGATCAGTTGCACGGGTCTCGAAAGTGACCTCGAAGTCCACGAAGCGCTGCGCCGCAGGCAGTGAGGTGACGCCGGAGCCCACGATGATCGACCACGAGGCGATGCCTTCGCGTCCCGGCGGAAGGTCCCCGAGCTCCGCGGTGGTGTCCACGATGGTGATGGAGGCGCACGCGACGACGTTAGGGTCGCCGTTCTGCGTGCAGCGGAGCGTCGCCCTCAGATTGGAGATCGCCGCGACATTCTGGTTCGCGAAGCCCACCTGATAGGTGATGAACTCGCCAGCGTCGAGGTTCAGGTCGCCGGGAATACGGCCACGGTCACAGCCTCCCGAAACGTTCGTGCGGCGCAGAGGCTCGCCCGCATCCGGCGCGCCAACGCTGAGGAGGACATCACCCAGCAGTGGCGTGCACTCCACGCGCGCCGCAGTGACCGCGTCCCCCGGGACCGGCCCACCGGTATTGACGGGGGACTGGTCGTCGTAGATCGCCCTGATCGTCCCGCCGTCCTGAACCTCCACGATTCCGTTCAGCGGAATCGGGTTGGTCGCTCCCGGCCGATTGCTGATGAAGTGCACCCGGCGTGACGTCGAGGTGTAGTGATTCTGTCGCGCGACGCGGAAGAGGCTGCTGCCCGCATCGACGACCATCTCGTTGGCGAAGAATTTCTCGTTGTCGACGAGCGCCCCGTTCGGATCGTAGGCCTCGATGCGCGTGTTGGCCGCTACGTTGCTGGCCGTCTCGGCCTGCCTCAGGTTCGCCGGGATGCGGCTGTGATCGGCGATCCTTACGGAGAGCGTGCTCTCCGAGCAGTCGTACACGTCGCGGTTCAGGGCGATCGTGCTGCCCGCCTCCGGCGAGCTGCCATCCGCGAGGGCACCGGCGATCGCCAGGGCGAAGGGCTGGCCGTAGGAGTTCGGATCCACGAGCTGAATATCGTCTCCGCCGGCCATCGTGTTAACGATACCGTCGGGGCCGGAGCCGATGTAGGAGCGGCCCTCTGAGGTCGTCAGCACCGTGTCGTCGCCGAGGAGCGACGAGTTGTTGACGGCATTCGGCCCGAAGACAATTGCCGGCGCATTGGGCGCAGGGACGTCGCTCGACGTGTCGGGATAGAAGACGCGCACGCGATAGAAGCCGTGGTCGCCGCCGCCGCGCGTGACACCGAATGCCGCTGGGTTGCCCAGATAGTGCAGGACTACCTGCTCGGTGTTGTTGGTGTCGTCGAAGTCGAAGGCCTGCACGGCCCCGGTCGTCTCATCGCATTCGGCATTGCTGGAGAACTCGTTGCCGAACTGGTAGAACGTGTTGCCGCGCCATACCGTGACCCATGGGCTGACACCGTTGGGGTCGAAATAGCCGGCAGATGCTGCACCATCGAGATCCGCCCCTGTGTAGGTGCAGTTGCCGCAGAGCTCGGGGTGCGGGACATCATCCGGGGGTGCGAACAGTCCCGACGACCCGCACATCCCCTTGCCGGAATCCGCCAGGTCGTTGTCGCCGCTGATGACTTCAAGGTTCAGGTCGTTGCGCAGCAGTTCGCCCGGTGCGTCGGCCCAGGCGAGCGATACGCGGAATTGATCCTGGCCATCGCGTCTGAACACGTCGAAGGACACCGACTGTCCCGCCTGGACCACCCCGATCCCCGTTGTGCTGCCGTCGCTCGCGGCGCCTCGCGCCCCGCCGTCGAAGTATTCGTCCACGACCAGCAACTTCGGGGGCACGCTCGGGACGGGTTGGACGCTCGACAGGTTGTTCGCTCTGCGCTCGGTCCTGTAGGACGATAGCGGAAGGGTATTGGCCAGCTCGATCTTGCCGTAGCCGCGTTCGTTGCAGAAGCGCCCGGTGCAGGTCGGTACAGGAGCCGTCGACGGGAAGTCGGTGCTGTTGATCAGAAGAGCCTTTACGAGCTGGCCCGAGATGTCCGATCTGCGGTTGCCCGGGGTTCGCTCCGCCGTCGGGTAGAAGCCCTGGGCGAAATAGTCGCGGACCTGCGCCGCCGCCCCGGCGACCTTGGCGGAGGAGACCGATGTGCCGGCGGTGTTCTCCATCACAAAGCTCTCCACTTCGTTGCCGGCGTCCGCATCGTTCTCGTTGTCGAGCGATACGATGGTCGCGAGCGAAATGTAGTAGGGGTCGGAGAAGCCTCCCGTGCGGCTGCCGGACCCGCCATCGGTATCGACACCCGGGGCCACGACCAGCGGAGCCACGCGCAGAGATGCAAGGGTCGCCGGCCCCTTGCTGGAGAAGGCAGCCATGGACTCGCCCGGATCGGTTGATGCGCGCGGGTTGTCCACGACCGTCGAGCCGACCGTGATGCCGTTCTTGAGCGTCGCCAGATCGGTGATCTGGATGCTCTGCGGGCCGAAGTTCGGGTCGTTCTGCGGGTCGACCGGAGCGCCCGTCGCCGGGTTCGCGCCGTCGTTACCCACGGCCTGCACGTGCAGGATCCGCCGGTTGGCGAAGAGGAAGGCGTCAACGCCCTCGGCGCCGCCGGAGTAGTTGCCCTGACCGTTCGTCAGGTCGTCATCGAAATTCGCCGGGTTGCCGAAAGGGAATAACGTGACCTTGGCCCCCCGCGCGTGCAGCGCCGTGGCGTTGGGGTCCAGGTCGCGCCGGAAGGCCATGTCGGCGAGGCGCGCCGCAGGAACGGCCCCCGCGTCCACGTCACTCAGGAAGTTCACCGCACAGGCAGGGGGGGCGGACGCGGGGGTCAGCGCGATGTCCTGGAAGATGATGCGCGCGCCTGGGGCCTGTCCGTCGAGCGGGAGATTCTTTTCGTTGGAATCGTTGAAGAACGAGACGAAGAGATCGAGCGAGTCGATGTCGTCCTTCAGGACTCCCAGGCCGAGACGCCCCCCGGCGGGGTTCCCCGCCGCGGCGCTCGCCATCAGCGTTCCGTGCGTCTGCCCGCCGACCGCAATGGCGTCGCAGGTCGTGAAGTCGCCGGTGGATGTGGCGTCGTTGACTGAGCCGTCATTGTCCACGTCCTGGCCCCGCGTGTAGACCTCCACCTTGCGGTGCGCGATCCCCGTGGCGGCGAGCGAGGCGGCACACGCGCCGCTCCCCAGGCAGGGGTTCTTCCTGTCGTGGGAGAACGAAGGAGAGTCGAGCGTCAGGCCGTTGTCGGCGATGCCGATGTACTGCGGGGGGACCTGGAAGTTCGCATGAGCTGAGTTGTATGCCAGAGGCGTTCCGGCAGAGCCGGGCACGTTGAAGTTCACGTCGGCGCTCGAAAGGGGAGTCACGATACCGCCGCCGTCGATCCCCGCCTGGCGGAACGGGATGACGAAGTCTCCGAACTCGCGCGGGTCGAGGAAGCGCCCCACCTCCACCGTCGCGCTCGTCGTGAGATTGAGCATCTCGTACTCGGGGGTCTCGTGGACCGAGTAGACTTCGGGGCTCGCTCGCATGAGATCGAACAGGCGCGTATTGCGCAGCGTG
>Ga0137314_1000070_pt1 | contig 36943 bp, 23 predicted proteins | sample EasRivERMZT199_2_FD_102289 | JGI IMG/M metagenome (GOLD analysis project Ga0137314, IMG submission 102289) | Soil microbial communities from meander-bound floodplain in the East River, Colorado, USA - East River MetaG ERMZT199_2 | ecosystem: Environmental > Terrestrial > Soil > Floodplain ... | reverse complement strand
GAGATCACGCAGTTCACCTACTTCCAGCAGTCGGGAGGGATCGAGCTTCCCAGCGTCTCGGCCGAGATCACCTACGGCATCGAGCGCATCGCGATGTTCCTCAACAACGTGGACAACGTGTTCGATCTCCCCTGGGCGCCGCGTCCATCGGGCCAGGAGGGCGCGTTCATCACCTACGGCGAGGTGCGCAAGGACGAGGAGACGGAGCACTCGCGCTACTGCTTCGAGCTGGCGGACGTCACCATGCTGCGCCAGCGTTTCGACATGGAGGAAGCCGAGGCGCTGTCGCTGCTGAAGAACGAGGCGATCGCCCCGGCCTACGACGCCTGCCTGAAGTGCTCGCACACCTTCAACATCCTCGATGCGCGCGGGGCGCTGGGGGTCGCGGAGCGCACCGGATACATCCGGCGCGTGCGGCGCCTGGCCGGTGGCTGCGCGAAAGGGTGGCTCGCCATGCGGGAGCGCGCGGGGTTCCCGCTGCTCGCGCCGGGCGCGGGGGCGCCATGAAGTCGCTCACATTCCTGCTCGAGGTCGGCTGCGAGGAGATTCCCGCCCCGATGCTGCCGAACGCCCTGGCCGATCTGACGCGCGGGTTGCTGGACGCGCTGGGAGGCACGTCAGGGCTGGGGGGCGAGGCGGCATCGCCGCCCCTCTTCGGCGGCCCGAGGAGACTCACCGCGTTCATTGCAGGGATCCGCGCGCGCGAGGAGGATCGCGTGGAGCTGGTGACCGGTCCGAAGATCGGTGCCGCCTTCGACGCGCAGGGGCGCCCCACGGGAGCGGCTTCCGGCTTCGCGCGCGCGCAGGGGGTGCCGGTTTCGGAGCTCGAACGCGTGAAAGGGGACAAGGGAGAGGTGGTCGCCGCGCGCAAGCGGGTCACGGGACGCACGGCGGCCGACGTGCTGAAGGCGGCCGCGCCATCGGTCCTGGCCGGGATGCGCTTCCCGAAGATGATGAAGTGGGGAGACCGTGGGTACGTCTTCGTGCGCCCGGTCCACTGGATCGTCGCGCTGCTCGAGGAGGACGTGGTGGACTTCGAGTTCATGGGAGTGCGCGCGGGGCGCAAGTCGTGGGGGCACCGCTTCCTGGCACCCGGGCCGCACGAGATCCCGCGGGCTTCAGACTACGAGAAGATCCTCGAGGAGCGCGGTAGTGTCATTGTCTCCGTCCAGCGGCGCAGGGAGACGATCTGGGAGGGGAGCCGGGCCACGGCGGCGGCCAGAGGGTGGACGGTCCAGGAGGATGCCGATCTCCTCGACGAGCTGACGCATCTGACCGAGCGCCCTGGCACGATCGCGGGGGAGTTTCCCGCGCGTTTCCTCGATCTCCCCGAGCCCGTTCTCGTGACGGCGATGCGGCACCACCAGAAATACTTCACGGTGCGCGCGGCTGGTGGCGGGCTCGCCCCCGGCTTCGTCGCGGCGATCAATCAGCCCGACGACAAGAGTGGACTGATCGCGCGCGGCAACGAGTGGGTGCTGCGGGCGCGGCTGGCCGACGCGGGCTTTTTCTGGAGCGAGGATCGCAAGCGGACCCTCGAGCAGCGGCTCCCCGATCTCGAATCGGTCACGTTCATGGAGAAGCTGGGGAGCAACGCGCAGCGCGCCGGGAGGCTCGAGGCGCTGGTGCGCTGGCTGGGAGCGCGCGCGGCGCTGGAAAAGGGAACGCTCGATCATCTCGTGACCGCCGCGCGTCTGTGCAAGGCCGACCTCACCACCGGGATGGTGGGGGAGTTCCCCGAGCTTCAGGGGGTCATGGGCGGGATCTACGCGCGCGCCGAGGGGCTGGCCGAGCCGGTCGCGCGGGCGATCGAGGAGCACTATCTTCCCTCGTCGCAGGATGGACCACTCCCCAGGAGTGACGTCGGGAGACTGCTTGCGATCGCGGAGAAGGTTGATCTGCTGACCGGATTACTGAGCATCGGCGTCATGCCGAAGGGATCGGCGGACCCTTATGGACTCCGCCGTGCTGCACAGGGGATTTCCAAGCTTCTGAGGGAGTTGCCATCCGATCGGATCAAACTCGATGATCTGCTGCGAGAAGGACACGCCCGCTATGAGGCTCAAAAACTGACGGAGCTGCAAGCCGACGAAGTGATTACCCGCGGGCGAGAATTGATTGAACAGAGGTTCCGAACCCTTGTCATGCAAGTCAGTGGAGTGACACACGACACAGCTCTTGCGGTGACAGCGGCTGCCTTCCAGGATGTTCGCAGTGCCTGGGATCGTGCGGTGACCCTCGGCCAGATGAGATCTGCTTCGACGAACGAGGGGAAAGCCGACTTCGAGTCGCTGGCCGCCGCTGCCAAGCGCATCCGAAACATCCTCGCCCAGGCAAGGGAAAAGGGGATCGCTGTGGATTCAGGTGCACTCGACGAGCAGCTTCTTCGCGACACAGAAGAGAAGGACTTGCACGTAGCCGTTATGCGTACCGCCGCCCATGTCAGAGCCATGGAGGCGAAGGGAGACTGGCCCTCGGTTTGGAAGGGAATTGCTGCACTACGTCCGCAAGTGGATCGCTTCTTCGATAAGGTCCTCGTCATGGCCGAGGATCAATCATTGAGAAGGAACAGATTGGCCTTGCTGGCGGCTCTCGCGGATCTGCTTAGCCGCTCTGCGGATTTCTCCGAGATCGTCGTGGCGGGCGAGACCACGGAGGAGCGCGTATGACAGGCGCGACGCGGATGATCTACCACTTCGGCGGCGGCGAGGCCGACGGCAACAAGGACATGAAGGATCTCCTCGGGGGGAAGGGGGCCAACCTCGCGGAGATGAGCGGCCTGGGGCTTCCGGTCCCGCCGGGCTTCACCATCACGACCGAGGTCTGTCTCGAGTACCTGCGCAAGGGGGGCCACCCCGAGGGCCTTCGCGAGGAGGTCGCATCCGCGATGGCCTCGATCGAGAAGCGCATGGAGCAGCGCTTCGGCGACGCGCGACGCCCCCTGCTCGTCTCCTGCCGCTCGGGCGCGCGCGCCTCGATGCCGGGGATGATGGACACCGTCCTGAACATCGGCCTGAACGACGAGACGGTAAAGGGGCTCGCCGCGGCGTCGGGTGACGAGCGTTTCGCTCTGGACTGCTACCGCAGGCTCATCGAGATGTACGGCGACGTGGTGATGCGCACGGGGCGCGAGGAATACCACCGCGCGCTGGAGAAGGCCAAGCACGAGGCCGGCGTGAAGGAGGACAGACACGTTCCTGTCCAGGCGCTGCAGGCGCTGATCGTGCGCTACAAGGAGATCGCCAAGGCGAGCGCCGGCCGGGCATTCCCCGAAGACCCCAAGGAGCAGATCTGGGGGGCCATCGAGGCGGTGTTCCGCTCGTGGAACGGCGCCCGCGCGCGCGAGTACCGCCGCATCCACTCTCTTCCCGACGATTGGGGGACCGCGGTGAACGTGCAGGCGATGGTCTTCGGGAATCTGGGCGACGACTGCGGCACCGGGGTGGCTTTCACGCGCAGTCCGGCCACGGGGGAGACGGGTCTCTACGGCGAGTTCCTCCCCAACGCACAGGGAGAGGACGTCGTGGCCGGCATCAGGACGCCGCAGCCGATCCGGCGCAATGCATCAGCCCCGGGGCTGTCGCTCGAAGAGACCATGCCCGCCATCTACAAGGAGCTGAGCGGCTTCGCCGAGACCCTCGAGAAGCACTACCGGGAGATGCAGGACATCGAGTTCACCATCCAGAAGGGGCGTCTCTTCACGCTCCAGACGCGGCGTGGCGCGCGCACGGGACAGGCGGCGGTGCGGATCGCGGTCGCGATGACGCGCGAGGGGCTCATCGTCAGCGACGAAGCGCTCCTGCGCGTGGAGGCCGCACGGCTGGCGGACCTGCTCGCCGATTCGTTCCCCGAGGGAACCCGGGTCACAGCGCAAAGAGATGGCCGGCTGCTCGGCAACGGGCTGAATGCCGGGCCTGGCGCCGCCTCGGGGAAGGCGGCCTTCACGGCCGATGCCGCGTACGCGATGGCGCGGGGTGGGCACGACAACGTGCCCGTGATCCTGGTGCGGGGGGAGACCTCGCCCGAGGACATCAAGGGGATGGAAGCGGCCCGCGGGATTCTCACCGCGCGGGGGGGCATGACCTCCCATGCGGCCGTGGTGGCGCGGGGGATGGGGAAGCCGTGCGTGGTGGGGTTCGGCGCGCTGGTCGTGGGGGAGGACGGGCGCTCGTGCCGCGTGGGAGAGCGCACGATTCTGGAAGGCGAGTTCCTGTCGATCGACGGCACCACGGGCGACGTCATGCTGGGGGAGATCGCCACGACCTCCTCGGAGATCGTCAAGGTGCTCGTGGACCGGAGCCTCAAACCCGAGGCGAGCGCCCTCTACCGCGACTACGAGACCCTGATGTCGTGGGCCGATGGTGCGCGCCGGATGAAGGTGCGCTCCAACAGCGACACGCCATCCGACGCGGCGACGGCGCGCCGGCTCGGCGCGGAAGGGATCGGGCTGTGCCGCACGGAACACATGTTCTTCGGCGCGGATCGGATCGTCGCGGTGCGGGAGATGATCCTCGCCGACGCGAAGCCGCAGAGGCAGAAGGCCCTTGCGAAGATCCTGCCGATGCAGCGCGAGGATTTCCTCGGCATCTTCAGGGCTATGGACGGCCTGCCGGTCACGATCCGGCTGCTCGACCCGCCGCTGCACGAGTTTCTCCCGAGGGAGTCGGCGGCCATCGACGAGGTCGCAGCCCAGATGGGGGTCACCGCGCGCACGGTGCGCGAGCGCGTCGAGCGCCTCGCCGAGTCGAATCCCATGCTTGGGCACCGCGGGTGCCGCCTCGGGCTGACGCATCCTGAGATCTACGAGGTCCAGCTCCAGGCCGTGTTCGAAGCGGCGCTCGCCGCGGCGCGTGAAGGCGTGCAGGTTTACCCGGAAGTGATGCATCCGCTCGTGGGCACGGGCGAGGAGATCCGCCGTCTGCGCGCGATGACCGTCGCGATGGCCGAGCGCATCCTCTCGGATCAGAAACCGGCGATCCCCTGGCTCGTCGGGACGATGATCGAGGTGCCGCGGGCCTGCATCGCGGCGGCGGAAATCGCCGCGGACGCGCAGTTCTTCTCGTTCGGGACCAACGATCTGACGCAGATGACCTACGGCTACAGCCGCGACGACACGCGGAACTTCCTGCCGGTCTACATCGCAGAGAGGATTCTCCCATCCGACCCCTTCGCGTCGATCGACCAGCCGGGTGTCGGGCGCCTCGTGACCATGGCCGTCGAGGAAGGGAGGCGGGTGAACCCGAAGCTCAAGATCGGCGTGTGCGGCGAGCATGGCGGCGACCCGGCATCGGTGGAGTTCTTCGACCGCGCGGGTCTGGACTATGTCTCGTGCTCCGCCTACCGCGTGCCGATCGCGAGGCTGGCGGCCGCGCAGGCGGCGCTGAAAGCCCGGGACGGGAAACGGCGATGAGCGCCTACCGCTGCCCCGACCCGATCCACGGCGAGACCGTCGTTCCGATGAAGGCCAACAACGACCGGGTGTACGAATGCCCGGGCATGCACAAGTACTGGCGCCGGGAGGAGGGGGGCGCGGTCTTCCTGGTGAATCTCATCACGCAGCAGCGCTTCGAGGCCGCCGAGATCCCGGGAGCAGGCGCGGTATCGGATGCACCGGATCGCCCGCGTCTCAACTTCATGGTGGATGTGCCGTCCCCCGCCGAGGGGGTCGACTTCAACGCGCTGACGCTGACGGTGCTGCAGTGGAAGCTCTTCTCCCGTATCGACGGCAAGGCCAACCTCGAGGAGGTCCGCCTCCTGGCGGGTCTCAATCCTCAAGATACAGAGCGTCTCGTGCACGAGCTGGTGGACGCGGGGTTGGTGGAAATCCGTCGGCGCGGCGGGCGCTGAAGATTTGATGCGGCTCTCTGCTGCGCAACGGCAGACCTGCCTCGGGAGCCGGACGTCCTGATGGCGGGGCGCTCGCGGCTCGGGAAACTCGGCTGCGCGGCGCTGCTCGCGGTCTGCGGGACCATCCTCGCGCTGGTCCTGGCCGAGATCGTCGTGCGGATCTTCGTCCCCCAGGTGCTCCTGCACGATCCCGATGCCTTCATTCCCGACCCGACGCTGGGCGCGCGGCTCAAGCCGGGCTTCGACGATCGCGTCGTCACCTCGGAGTTCGCTTCGACCTGGTCGATCAACGAGGACGGGCACCGCGGTCCACGGGTGGGCCCGAAGGACGCCGCCGTCACGCGCATCGTCGCGCTGGGAGACTCGTTCACTTTCGGCTACGGCGTCGAGGAGGAGCAGGCCTGGCCGCGCAGACTCGAGGCCATCCTCGGAGAAGGCGGAGCCGGCGGCCGCGCAGAGGTCGTCAACCTCGGCGTGGGAGGGTACGGCACCTGGGAAGAGACGCGCTATCTCGAGGAGCAGCGCGCGCGGCTCGCGCCGGCTCTCGCCCTGGTCGCTTTCTACGTCGGCAACGATCCTCAGGACAACAGACGCTGGTATCCCCCGGTGCCGGTGTTCGCGGAGGGGGACACCCCGGCGGGGGACGCGGGAGCCGATCGCGTCGAGCGGCTGAAGCGCTGGCTCAGTGCGCGCCTGCATCTGTACAACCTGATCGCATCGCGCGGCGACGAGCTGCTGGTGCGCACGGGGCTGCGGCGCCTGGTCTATCCCTTCGAGATCGACGTGCTGCGGTCCCCGCCGCCGGAGTCGGTCGAGGCGGCATGGGAGGCGACAGGCGCGGCCTTCACGATGCTGACCCACATGCAGCAGTCGGGGCTCGCCATCCGCGTCGTGCTGGTGCCGATGAGGCACCAGGTGGATGATGCCTTCTGGAAGAGGCTGACCACCCAGTACGAGAGTCTCGCCGGCGCGTCGGCGGTGCGCGCGCTGGATCGGAACCGCCCGCAGCGGATCGTGGAGGATCTCCTGCTCGCCGCGAAGATCGAATCGTTCGACCTCCTCCCCGGTCTGCGCCAGGAGGCGCGAAACTCCCCCGAGCCTCTCTACTGGTCCCGCGACCAGCACTGGACCCCGGCGGGCCATGCCGCCGCGGCCCGCCTCATCGCCGCGCGCCTGCGCTCCGAGGGGCTGGTGATCTCAAAAGAATCGCCGCCGGCAAAGCCCTAGCGCCGGGCAAGCGATGTCTCGCAATATCAGCGAGATACGAGGCCATGTCTGGCCAGTCCAATAAGTAACTTCAAGGTTTCTTCAACCCTCCTGTCGGAGATTGCTGCCTGAAAGACGGCCACTCCGCGAAAGGCCGTCACAACCTCTAACGAGGCAGGAGGAGCAGAAAATGTTCAGACGACTGTCGGCGGTCGTAGCCGCCTGGTTCGCGATCGGGGTCTGCCATGCGGCAACCACATCCATCATCGTGGAGCTGCAAGGGGACCCGGCCGCCGTGTACAAGGCAAAGCAGGAGCAGCAGGGTCTCACGGTCACGCCGACGCAGCTCGCCAACTACAGGCAGACTCTGACGGCGGCCCAGAACGACTTTCTGCAGCGCGCCGTTGCATCGGGGATCAGCGCCACCGTGGCGACGTCGAAGGTCTACAACCACCTGGGCAACGTCGCCGCGACGATCGAGCGCCGTTACACCCTCGTCTACAACGGGATCGCCCTGACGGTTCCCGTGGAGCAGGTCGCCCTCGTCGGCAACGTCGCCGGCGCGAGGAAGGTGCACCACGACCGCGTGCTGCCCGCGCACATGGACAAGAGCGTCGACTACATCCGGGCGCCACAGCTCTACGGGGCCGTCGAGGAGCTGACCCAGTTCGACAATCTGCGCGAAGGATACGAGGGATGGGGGATCAACATCGCGGTCATCGACACCGGCATCGAGTGGCAGCACGAGATGTTCGGCGGCGATCCGACCCCGCCGCGGCTCGGCGTCAACCCGGTCAGCGCGCTGATTCCGACGAACCAGAAGGTGATCTACTACCTGCCGACGGGGGATCTCGCCGTGGAGGATGGCGTGGGCCATGGGACACATGTCTCCTCCACCGCGGCCGGCTACCGGGGATACGGCTATGGTCAGGACGGGGTCCCGCTGACGTCGGACGACGTGCCGATTCATGGTGTCGCTCCGCAGGCGAAGATCATGGCCTACGGAGTCTGCATGAACGTCCTCTCCATCGTCGGCTCGCTCACCGGCGCGATCGGCGGCTGCCTGAACTCCAACACGATCCTCGCCCTCGAGGATGCGGTCTCCCCGCGCACGGTCAACGGCTTCCCGAAGCCGGTCGCCCACGTGATCAACATGAGCCTCGGCGGGGACTACGGGACCTCCGACGATCCGACGGCCGTTGCCGCCACCAACGCGGCGCTCATGGGTGCCGTCGTCGTCGCCGCGGCGGGCAATTCAGGCGACGTGCCGCAGATCGTCAGCTCTCCGTCCACCGGGCGCCGCGTCATCTCGGTCGCCGCGTCGAACGATCCGGGAGTCCTTCCCCATTCCATCGACGTCGTCGACGCATCGGGCGAGGTGGTTCCCGGCTCGCCCGCGATCATCGCCCAGAAGGCCCCCGACTCGAACCTCACTCAGGAGTATTACGGAGGCGTCGCCGGACACTACGTCTACGCCGGCTTCGCGGATACCCCCGACCAGGTGCCCGACAGCGTCTCGGGGAGGATTTGTCTCGTGGTGCGGGGCTCCACGGTGACCGCGGCTGACCAGGGGTCAGGCTTGTTCTCCAACAAGGCGGCGCAGTGCACGGCGAAGGGTGCCATCGGCACGGTCATCTTCAACAACGAGCCGGGGATGCTGAGTGACATTCTGGCGCCCTCTCCCAACGTGGTGTTCACGTTGAGCGGCACGGATGGCCTCTACCTGAGAGACACCCTGGGCTTCGACGAGAACGGCGTCTCGGTCCATCCCATCCGGCTCAACGGCCCCAATCCCGAGCTGTTCGAGGGAGGGATCATGGGGTTCAGCTCGCGGGGTCCCGTGCAGGGGTTTGGACAGGTCAAGCCGGATCTGTCGGCGCCTGGTTCCGCCGTGCTCGCGGCGGTCCCGCCCGCCAGCCTGATGGGTGCGCTCGCGGCCGCGGAGCAGGGTCCCTTCTACGGGAGCGCCTCGGGGACGAGCATGGCGACCCCGCATGTCGCGGGAGCCGCGGCTCTGGTGAAACAGGCCAACCCCGGCTGGCATCCCGACAAGGTGCGCACGGCGCTCATCAACACGGCGACGCCGTTCCGCGACCGCGACGGAATCCCTGCTGCCTATGGCGCGGGGAACCCGCCGGTCAACGCCCAGGGAGGGGGATTGATCGACGTGAACGCGGCCGCGCGCGCCAAGGCCCTGATGGGGGTGGTCGGCGACGGCGTGAGCCAGCCCTTCATCCTCGGCAGCCACTCCTTCGGACAGATCCCCATCCTCGGCAACCTGTGCGAGACGTCGCGCGAAGTCACGGTGACCATCGCCGACCAGCGCGGCACAGGTGGCACGTACCGCATCTCGGCCCATGCCAACCACGCGACGGGAAATCCCGGCGTCACGTTCATCGTGCCGCAGGGCGATGTCGTCGTCCCGCCTGGAGGATCGGTCTCCTTTGCGACGGGGGTGAGCATCGACAGCACGACCCTCGACCCCGATGCGTCGTTCGTCGAGTTCCAGTGGTTCGTCGTTGCCGAGCGGATCGATGGCACCGAGACACTGAGCATGCCGTTCTACCTGAGAGGCACGCCTTCCGTGCCGGGCGAGGGGATCGGTGGTCTGCACCAGGTGACGGAGTCCTTCACCGGGACGAATCTCGGCGGGAACCCGGTCGTGGTCTTCCTCAACAACCATGACATCACCGTACCGCTCGGCACCCTGCGCATCCTGGCGACGCTCGAAGGAGACGAGCTGGTGAACGGGGCGTTGACGGAGGTGGAGCTGCATCTGATCGACGAAGCGGGCGCCGTCGTGGCGGTGTCGAGCAACGACGGTAACTTCGAGGTCATCGACTACCCGAACCCGGCGCCCGGCGCCTATGTCGTGCAGGTGCGCGGAGACACTGGCGCGCCGGTGAGCTTCGACCTCACGGTGATCCAGACGCGCGTCACGCAGCCGGAGCAGGCGGTCCTCGATCCCATCGCCACCGAGTACGTCAACCCGGAAGGCGCGGCGATCGATTTCGACGGAGCGTATGCGCTGATCTGGTCGGGGACGGGGGCCGAGATCGGATTCGCAGTCGAGCAGCGTCGCGACGGCGGCTCGTGGGAGCCAGTTGCCGCTCTCGATGCCGGCACGACGACCCTTTCACTGTCCGGCATGGAGGACGGTGACTACGAGTACCGGATCCTGGCCGAGTACGCCGGGGCCATCTGTTCCTTCGTCATGCCGGCGAGCAACGTGCAATCCGTGACGGTCGCGCTCCGGCATGAAGTCGCGATCACGTCGGAGGTGAGCTGGAGGATCGTCTCGGCCAGTTACGTCGGCGGGGTGTTCAGCGTGGACCTCGTGCTGATCAACAACTCCACCGAGACCTTCCTCAATCCGGTGACGGTGGACGTGGTGGGGATCACTGGAGGCTCCGAAGGGATCCGGGTCATCAACGCGGACAACGGCGGCTCGGGAACGAGCCCCGCGGACCCCGCGCGCTTCGGCTATGCGGCGCAGATGGGTGACGACGCGTTCGCGCCGGGCGAGGCTTCAGCGCCCCGCACTCTGCGTTTCGCCGACCCGGACGGCCAGCTCTTCACCTTCCAGGCGGAGACGCGGGCCTACCGGGCGGGCGCCCAGACGACGACCGGCGAGGGGGGAGGAGCGATGGGCGATCCAAGGGAGGGAGCGTCCATCAGTCACTCGAAGGCTAGAGCCGGCAGATAGCCCAACGAACCGCGAGGCGCGACGCCTGTCGCGCCTCGCGCCTTTCCTGAAACCCCCCGCTCCCTTGACACGTACTACGTCGTGCGTAATACTACGCGAAACGTAATAGTGGCGCGCGAGGGATCACATGGCAGGCCGTGGGACCAGAAGAACTGAGGACCTCGACTCCTTCGGGCGCTTCACCGAGCCCGCCCTGATGATCCTCATCAGCCTGGCCGAGGGCCCGAAGCACGGCTACGCCATCACCATGGACATCGAGCAGGTGACGGGCCAGCGCCCCGGACCGGGGACTCTCTACGGAGCGATCGCGCGGCTGGAGTCGCTGGGGCTGATCGAGCCGGTCAAGAGCGCCGGAAACCGCAATCCCTACAAGCTCACCGCGCGCGGACACAAGGCGCTGACCGCGCGGCTCGCCGCCCTGGAGGCGGTCACGAAGGCCGGCCAGAGGAGGCTGGCGCGCGCATGACATCCCTGCTCAGGCTCTATCCGCGGGCATGGAGGCAGCGCTACGGCGAGGAGGTCGCCGCGCTGGTGGCTGCCGAGCCGCGCTCCTTCCGTCTCTTCCTCGACTTGATCGCGGGAGCCATCGACGCGTGGTTGAAGCCGCAGTGGACTCCGGCCACCTCGCCATCTCCGGCCGCATCTTCATCAGGAGGTCAGCAGAACATGAGCTCGATGTTTCGGATGTGCTCCAGGTCAGGCTTCACCAGGGAGGAGATGGCTCAGAGCGCCGGCTGGATGATCGGCGGCTCCCTCGGGTTCGTCGCGATCGCCCTCGTGCTCCAGCTCTGGTTCGGTCAGACACTCCTGTCGCAGACCCTGCTCTACTCCTCCTATCCGCTGGCCCTGATCCTCTCAGGCCGGTGCACCTGGCTGAAGTCCTACTCGCGCGCGGCGCGCTGGATCATCATGGGTACGATGCTCGCACTCATGTTCCTGTTCTTCCTGGGAGCGACCTGGGTCGCCCACCGTATCTGAAACCGCCCTGCTCTCGGAGGGGGGGCGTCAGCTTCCGATCTTCGACTCGATGCGGCGGTCGGGGATCAGCCACATCACAGCCACGATTGCGAACAAGGCGATGGCGATCCAGGAGCTGACGAACGCGAGCGGGATCGAGGCGACGTACAGGATGATGGAGAGCTTGCCCTTCCTGTCGCGGCCGACCGCCTGATGCAGCCGCGAGCCCTCGCCGTGCAGCGCGATGATCGTGTTCTGGAGGATCGTGTAGGCGATCGCCGCCAGCAGGAGCACTGCACCGTAGGAGGCCGTGGGGAGGGGAGCGGCGTGATTCTCGCCCATCCAGCCGGTGACGAACGGGATCAGCGACAGCCAGAAGAGCAGGTGCAGGTTCGCCCAGAGGACGGCGCCGTTGACCCGATCGGTCGCCTGCAGCATGTGATGATGGTTGCTCCAGTAGATCCCCAGGTAGACGAAGCTCAGTACGTAACTGAGGAAGACCGGCGCCAGCGGCCGCACCGACGCCCAGTCCGCGCCATGCGGGACCTTCAGCTCCAGCACCATGATGGTCATGATGATGGCGATGACGGCGTCGCTGAACGCCTCCATACGGCCGCGTGTCATGCCGTGTCCCGTCCGGTGCTCGATCTCGTGATGGTGTGAAGAGGGTCCGGCGCGCTCGTCACGCCCGCCGGGGAGGCGGCAATGACCTCCCGGGCGTTCTTCACTCCGGATTGATCGGGATCACGGCCGCGCTGCGGCCGTCGAGGCCCACGTGCGGGTAGGGGCGCGCATCGATCGGGGGAACCTGATCCGGCAGGAGCTGCGCGAAGTGCATGTCCTCCGCGGGGTCGTCGCTTTCCTTCGACCCGAACCTGAAGACGCCCCACGTCACGTCGCTCCCCGCATCCTCGCCCCCCGAGACGCGCAGCACCCTGCGCCCCTGGGCCGTCAGGATGTTGAGACTGCGGCCGAAGATCTCGAGGTCGTAGGGGTTCTCGCGCATGAGCCGATCCATCTCGGCATCGTCGATCGCGGCGGCGCCATCGACGATCCGGTAGCGCTGGAGGTAGTAGGGGAGGCTCACCCGGAAGTGCGCCTGCGGCGTGCAGGGGCGCTCGATCTCCGTCCCCTTGATGAAGGTTTCCATGATGACCTGCTTGCATCCCAGCTCCGGCGCCACGCGAAGGCCGGTATCGGCGTCCACGGGGAGGGTCACGACTCCGGCGCTCACGGGGAACTCCTGCGGCGGATGACTCTTCAGCCATGAGGCGACGGTCTCGGTCCAGATCGGCAGCGCGGCCTTGGCGCCCGTCTCCTGCGTGCCGAGGGTGATCTTCTTGTCGTACCCCACCCAGACCCCCACGACGAGATCGGGAGTGAATCCGATGAACCAGGCATCGGTGTAGTCGTCGGTGGTGCCGGTCTTTCCGCCGAGGGCCGTGCCGAGAGAAGCCGCCGACGCGGCGGTCCCGCGCTGCACGACCCCCTGCATCTGCGACACCATCACGGCGGCGACGTCGTCGCGCATCACCTCGCGACGCTCGCGCTTGACCTCCTCGAGCACGTTGCCGTCGCGATCGCGGATCTCGTTGTAGTAGCGCGGCGTGGCGAGGATCCCCCCCGAGGGGAAGGCGCCGTAGGCGGCCGTCAGCTCCATGAGCGTGACCTCCGACGTGCCCAGCGCCAGCGACGGGTAGGGGTAGAGCTTCGAGGCGAATCCGAAGTTGCGCGCGTAGGCCACCGTGCGGCCGTAGCCGAGCGCGTTGAGCACGGTGACGGTGGGGATGTTGATGGAATCCTCCAGCGCGCGGCGCAGCGTGACTACGCCGGCGTACCGGCGCGAGTAGTTCTCCGGCTGATAGGGCACCCCCGTGCGCTGATCCACGAAGATGGTGGGCTCGTCCATCAGGATGTCGGAGGGACGGAACCCGCCGTCGATGGCCGCGGCCATGATGAACGGCTTGAAGGCCGAGCCCGACTGGCGCATCGCCTGCGTCGCCCGGTTGAACTGGCTGCGGTTGAAGTCGAATCCCCCCACCATGGCGAGGATGTCGCCGCCCTGGGGACTCATCGCCAGGACCGCCCCCTCCACGGCCGGCTCCTGATCGAGAGCGAGCGTCAGTGTCTCACCGGCGCTCTTCACCTCGAACGAGGTCAGGTCCCCGGGCTTGAGCAGCGCGGTCAGGTCTTTGGAGCCCGTCCACTTGGCATCCGCGGGCCCGATGCGCGCGGTCAGCGCCCCCACGCGGATGGTGGCCGCGTCGCGCGCGACCTTCATCACCAGACCGGTCACGAAGTCCCCTGGCGCGGGGGGGTGCTCCCACCCGGGATGCTTGTAATTCTCCAGGGTCGCCGTCTTGTCGCTCAGGATGTTGCGCTCGGGCCTGCGGAACCCCTGCCGCTTGTCCAGAGAGCGCAGGCCGCGCGCCAGGGCGCGCGACGCGGCCTGCTGAAGCTCGAGATCGAAGCTCGTGCGCACCGTCATTCCTTCGCGCAGCAGGGCGTCGTCGCCGTAGCGCGCCGAGAGGACTTTACGGATCTCCTCGGCGAAATACGGGGCGGGGGATTCATCGGCTGTCTGCCGCGCCACGACCACGGGCGCCTCGGTCGCGGCGGCGGCGGCCTCCGGCGTAATCAGCTCCTCGGCGAGCATGCGTGCGAGGACCTTGTTGCGGCGTCTCAGGGCCTGATCGGGCTGCCGCACGGGGGAGTATCCCTCGGGACGCTGGATGAGCCCCGCGAGGAGCGCCGCCTGGTCGATGCTGAGATCGGCCGCGGAGATCCCGAAGTAGAAGCGCGAGGCCGCTTCCATGCCGTAGCGTCCGTGGCCCATGTAGATCTGGTTGAGATAGAAGGCGAGGATCTCCTGCTTGGTGTAGGTCTTCTCGATTTGCATCGCGAGAATTGCCTCCTGGAGCTTGCGCCGGATCGTTTTTTCCGGCCTCAGGAAGAGGATCTTCGCGAGCTGCTGCGTGAGGGTGCTCCCACCCTCTGCAAATCGTGCTTCCTTGATGTCCCGCAGGACCGCGCGCGCCACGGCCCACGGATCCACGCCCACGTGTCCGTAGAAGTTGGAATCCTCCACGGCGATGACCGCCTTCTGGAGATGCTGGCTGAGACGGTGCAGCGGGACGACGATGCGCTTCTGCTCCGCGAACTGATGCACCGTGCGCCCCTGCTGATCGAGGATCTGCGTGATCGTCGGGGGCTGGTAGTCCTCGAGCGAGCGCACGTCGGGGAGGTCGGCGTTGAGGAAGTACCCTACGAAGGCGCCGGCCCCCGCCGCGGCGAGGCCGAGCAGGGGGAACGACACGAGGACCCAGCGGGGGACGCGTGGGAGTTTGGGGAGCCTGGGGAGCCTCAAGAGGGGCGATCCTGATTGATCGTCATGCGTGGCCCGAATATAATCGGGGCGCGGGAAGTATAGATTCCTCAACATGTTCTGTAAAGTTCGGGAGACCCGACAATGAGCCCGCGACGCAGCGGCGCGGGGGGCGGGAAGGCCCCCGCCCGCCCTGAGCGCCCAACCAGCCGGGACCTCGACATGCCGAGCCGCGGGCCGATGGTCCCCACAGGCAGCGGGCCCTTCGTGCTCAGGAGCCCCTTCGAGCCGACCGGGGATCAGCCGCAGGCCATCCGCGAGCTGACCGAAGGGATCAAGGCAGGGGCCTCACACCAGGTGCTCCTGGGGGTGACCGGCTCCGGCAAGACCTTCACGATCGCGCGGCTCATCGAGAAGCTGAACCGCCCCACGCTCGTCATCGCGCACAACAAGACGCTCGCCGCGCAACTCTACCAGGAGTTCCGCGGCTTCTTCCCCGACGCCGCCGTGGAGTACTTCGTCTCCTACTACGACTACTACCAGCCGGAGGCCTACGTCCCTTCGACCGACACGTACATCGAGAAGGAATCCACGATCAACGACGACATCGACCGCCTGCGCCACAGCGCCACGCGCTCGATGTTCGAGCGGCGCGACGTCATCGTCGTCGCGTCGGTGTCGTGCATCTTCGGTCTGGGCTCGCCGGAGGCTTATCACGACATGCTCGTGATGCTGGAGACGGGGCAGCGCATCGGACGCGAGACGATGCTGCGACGGCTCGTCGAGATCCAGTACACGCGCCGGCCGCACGACCTCCAGCGAGGCTCCTTCAGGGTGCGCGGCGACGTGGTGGAGATCTGGCCCGCCTACGACGAGCGCGCCGTCCGGATCGAGCTCTTCGGCGACGAGATCGAGGCGCTCAGCGTCATCGATCCGCTGCGCGGGACGGTGCTCGATCGCCTGTCGCGCGTCCCCATCTACCCCTCGACGCACTACGTCACGCCGGAAGACGAGCGCCGCGCCGCCATCGAGGGGATCCGCGAGGAGCTGAGGCTGCGGATCCAGGAGCTCCAGGGAGAGGGGAAGCTGCTCGAGGCGCAGCGGCTCACCCAGAGGACGCTGTTCGACCTGGAGATGATCGAGGAGATCGGATACTGCCAGGGGATCGAGAACTATTCGCGCCATCTCACGGGGCGCGCCCCGGGCGAGGCGCCGCCGACGCTGATGGACTACCTCCCGTCCGATGCCCTCATCATCGTGGACGAGAGCCACGCCACCGTCCCGCAGCTCAGAGGCATGTACCACGGGGACCGCTCGCGCAAGCAGACCCTCGTCGCATTCGGGTTCCGGCTCCCCTCCGCGCTGGACAACCGCCCGCTCACTTTCCAGGAGGTCGAGTCGAGGATCAAGCAGACGATCTTCGTGTCCGCCACCCCGGGGCCGTACGAGCTGGAGAAGGCGAAGGGGGTCGTCGTCGAGCAGATCATCCGCCCCACGGGGCTCATGGATCCGGAGATCGTCATCAAGCCCGTGACCTCGCAGGTGGACGTGCTGCTGGCCGAGATCCACAAGCGCATCGCGCTGGGCGACCGGACGCTGGTCACCACGCTCACCAAGCGCATGGCGGAGAATCTCAGCGAGTACTACCGTGAGGTCGGGCTGAAGGTCGCCTACCTCCACTCCGACATCGAGACCCTCGAGCGCGTGCGCGTGATCCGCGATCTGCGACGCGGCGTCTACGACGTGCTCGTGGGGGTGAACCTGCTGCGCGAGGGGCTCGACCTCCCCGAGGTGAGTCTCGTGGCCGTGCTGGACGCCGACAAGGAAGGGTTTCTCCGCTCCACCGGGTCGCTGATTCAGACCATGGGGCGTGCCGCCCGCAACGTCAGGGGCCAAGCGCTGCTGTTCGCCGACAGGATGACCGATTCCCTCAAGGCCGCCATCCAGGAGACGAACCGCCGCCGCGAGGTGCAGGCGCGCTACAACGTCGAGCACGGGATTGAGCCCACGTCGATCCAGAAGCCAATCGACGACGCTCTCACGGAGATGGTCGCGGCCGACTACATGACCGTGCCGCTGGAAGATCAGCCGGCGCCCGAAGGGATCGACGTGGAGCGCTTCGCCTCGGTCGAGGATCTCGACAAGGAGATCATCCGGCTCGAAAAGTCGATGAAGAAGGCCGCCGCGGCGCTGGACTTCGAGGAGGCCGCCGCGGTGCGCGACCGGATCACCTGGCTGCGATCGCGCGCCGTCTTCTCGTGAGCGGCGCGCGGGACCGCTTGGCTGCGACGATCGCTTCGCTGCCGGACCGCCCGGGGGTCTACCTCTTCCAGGGAAAGGACGGCCGCCCGCTCTACATCGGCAAGGCGCGCAGCCTCCCCGACCGGACGCGCAGCTATCTCCAGAGCCCTTCGGCGCTCCCCATCAAGATCCGCCGCATGATGGAGGAGGCGGAGGGTCTCGAGGTCATCGTCACCGACACCGAGGTCGAGGCGCTGATCCTGGAGAACAACCTCGTCAAGAAAGAGCAGCCGCGCTACAACACGCTCCTGCGCGACGACAAGAACTTCCCGTACCTCAAGATGACGGTGCAGGACCCTTTCCCGCGCGTGGTGCTCGTGCGCCGGGCGCAGCGCGACGGGAGCCTCTACTTCGGCCCCTATCTCCCCGCGTCGAACGCGCGCCGCGCGCTGAAGATGGTCGGCCGGTTCTTCAAGCTGGCGGTGTGCCACGAGCGGCTCGACGGAAGCCGCCCGCGTCCGTGCCTCTACTACCAGCTCGATCAGTGCGCCGGCCCCTGCGCGGGGCTGGCGGATGCCGCCGCGTACCGGCAGGGGGTCGAAGACGCGCGGCTCTTCCTGGAGGGGCGGAGCCAGGATCTCGTGGGGAGCCTGAAGGAGCGGATGGCAGGAGCTTCCGAGCGGCAGGAGTACGAGCTGGCGGCGCACTACAGGGACCTGGTCCGCACCATCGAGTCGTTCTCACGCAAGCAGAGCATCGCCAGCGTCGGCCTCGAGGAGCAGGACTACTTCCAGATCCACCGCGAGGGAGACGAAGCCCTCCTCGAGGTCTTCAGCGTCAGGCGGGGTCTGGTGGTGAGCCGCCGCGAGTTCAGCTTCGAGGGAGCGGGAGGAGAGGAAGATGCCGCATTCCTCTCCCAGATCCTGCAGCGTTACTACGCCGACGCCGCGGATCGCCCCGCCGAGATCTGCGTCCCCTTCGAGCCCGCCGACCTGGACCTTCTCGAAGCGTGGCTCGCGCCGGCGCGCATCATCGTGCCGCGCCGCGGGAAGAGAGCCCGCTTCATGCGGCTCGTCTGGCGCAACGCGCGGCTCGCTTTCGAGAGCCGGTTCCGCTCGGCACACACGTACGGTGTCGAGATCCTGGAGGCCTTGCAGCAGGCGCTCGATCTTCCGGAGACTCCGTACAGGATCGAATGCTTCGACATCTCCCACACGGGAGGGACGCAGACGGTGGCCTCGATGGTGGTGTGGGAGGGGGGGCGTCAGAAGCGCTCCGACTACCGGCGCTTCCGCATCCGGTCCGCATCCGGCAACGACGACTTCGCCTCCATGAAAGAGGCGGTCTCCCGCCGCTACGCGCGCCTTCTGAGCGAGGGACGGAATCTCCCCGACCTCATCCTGATCGACGGGGGCGTGCCGCAGCTCCACGCGGCGGTGGAGGCGCTCGCCGCGCAGGGGATCTCGAGCGTCCCGGTCGCGGCGCTGGCCAAGAAGGAGGAGCTGATCTTCGTGCCGGGGCGGAGCGAGCCCATCGCGATCGACCGGCACTCGCCGATCCTGCATCTGGTCCAGCGGGTGCGCGACGAGGCGCACCGGTTCGCCGTGGCCTACCATCGCACCCTCAGACGCAAGCGCACACTGACATCGTCCTTGACGGAGATCCCGGGAGTGGGAGAGAAGTCGGCCACCAGGCTGCTGCGCGCCTTCGGCTCGGTGGAGGGTGTGTCGGCGGCCGCGCCCGACGAGTTGGCCCGCGTGGTGGGGCGCCGCGTCGCCACGGCGGTGGCTGGCCACTTCGCGCGCCGCGTGGATGCGCCATGACGCGCCCGGACCTCGAGGCGTGGCTCGACGCGCGCCGCCTCGAGGTGGAGCAGACCCTCGCGAAGCTGCTCCCTGCACGCTCCGAGCTCGCGCTGCCGGTGCACCTCGCGATGGAGGAGGCCCTGCTCGGGCCGGGGAAGAGGATGCGTCCTCTGCTCTGCCTCGCGGTGGGGGAGATCTACCGCGTCGATGACGCGCGGATCCTCCCGCCCGCGGCCGCCATCGAGATGGTGCACGCGGCGTCGCTCGTGCTCGACGACCTCCCGTGCATGGACGACGCGCCGGTGCGGCGCGGACGGCCGGCGACGCACGTGGCCCATGGCGAGGCGGCGGCGATCCTGGCGGCGTTCGCCCTGCTGAATCGCGCCTTCGGCATCCTGGCAGGGGAGGGGGACAGGAGCGGGACCTCCGAGAGGATCCGCATGCTCATCGCTCGCGGGGCCGCTGTCGCCATCGGGACCGACGGGCTCATCGGCGGCCAGTGCGCCGATCTGGCGCTGTCGCGTCCGGGCTCGATCGGCGCGAAGGACGCGGCGATGATCGGCGCCGATCTCGACACCCTGGAGTTCATCCACAGCCGGAAGACCGGGAGCCTCTTCGTGGCCTGCGCGGAGATCGGCGCGCACCTCGGCGGGGCCACCGCCGACGAGATCGAGGCGCTGCGCGCCTACGCGAGGAACCTCGGTCTTGCCTTCCAGATCATCGACGACCTCATCGACGCGACGGATGACGCGCCGGCGGCCGGCGAACAGCGTGGCTCCTTCGTGACCCTGAGCGGCGTCGAAGGCGCGCGCACTCTCGCGACCGAGCTGACGGGCTCCGCGCTCCAAGCTCTGGTCCCGTTCGGCCGCAGAGGCGATCGCCTGCGCGCTCTGGCCGAGCACCTCGCTTCGCGGAACCGATGATGGGAGACGTCCCCGCGCCCCTTCCCGATCCACACGGCGAAGGCCCGCCCCCGGGAAACCCCGCGGCAGGCATGACGCTCGACGCGATCCGCGCCCGTCTCAGGGAGCGCGGCTATCTCGGAGGTGTGGCGGGGTGGGTCGCCTCCGCGCGCGCGGGAGGATGGGTGCGCTACAGCGCTGCCTCCAGCCTGCGCGCCGGCGCGGTGGGCGGGCCACTGCTGGCCGTCCCCGCGGCTGCGGCGATCGCCATGGCCAACCGCCCGCATCTCGACGCGACGAAGGACCTCATAGTGCTGGGTCTCTACCTGGCGATCGTGCTGGGGTGCGTGCTCGCCGTCCTGGAGTTTCTGACCGACATGACTCTCGCACTGGTGGCACGCTCGGGTCTCGTGCTCGTGGGTCGCGCGGAGCGGTTGGCGGGACGTGCCGGGTTGCTGTTCACCGCGGCGACGACGCTCTATCTGGCGTTTCTCCTGCGCGGCAGCCGCGCTGGAGGAAGCCCGGCTCTCCCGGGCTCGGCGGTCGAAGGGCCGCTCGCCTGGCTCGCGTGGGGGGCGTTGCTCGTGACCGCGCTGGGGATCGGGCACGTGGTCGGGCGCGTGACGCGCGTGGGGTCGCTCGTCGCGCTGCTCGCTTCCGGAGCCGAAGGGCAGACCGACGCTGGCCCAGGCGCGCGGCGGGGCGCGGTGGCTCTTGCCGCGGGGCTGTTGTTGCTCGCAGCCGCGGGGGCCGTGGTCTTCACCGGCAGAGCAGCGCGCGTTGCGACGACGCCGACCGGGTCGCGCGCGCTCGCGAAGCTTCCGGCCCGCCCGACTCCGGGGAGGATCGTCGTGCTCGGCGTGGACGGTCTGGGGGCTGACCTGCTCGAGGAGGCGGCCGCGGACGCGGCGCGCCACCCGTCGATGGCCCGGCTCCAAAGGGAAGCGGCGTGCTATCCGCTCGTCAGAGAAGCAGGGCGAATCCCCCCGAGTGTCTGGACGAGCATCGCGACCGGAAGACCCGCCGACGAGCATGGTGTCCTCGCCTTCAGCGCCGAGCGCATCTGGGGGCTCTCGACTCCGTTGCAGCCGGCCGCGGAGAGAGGCGATGGCTTCTCTCTTTCCCCGCGGCTGCTGTGGCCGCCGATGCATCCGCGCCCCGGCCCGGTCGATGCGACCATGAGGCGCGCGCCGGCCCTCTGGGAGATCCTCGAGGCAGGAGGGGTGAGGAGCGCCTCCATCAACTGGTGGGCCTCGTGGCCCGCGGTCGAAGGGGGCGGGATCGTGGTGAGCGATCGCGCGCTGTTGCGCCTCCTCGCCGAGGCGAAGCTCGACAGGGATGTCTGGCCTCCCGACCTCCAGCGCGCGATCGAAGCGACGTTCGAGGAGACGCGACGCAGCATCGCCTCGCGGGTCGAGGGGATCGAGCGGAGCGGTGATGCTTCCGCCATGGCGCGGCGCGCCGCGACCGGGGACGCCTACCATGCGACAGTGGCGCGGCGGATTGACCAAGGTGAGGAGTCGCCACGCGTGATGCTCCTCTATCTCCCGGGTCTGGACATCGTCCTTGCGGGGCCTGACGAGGGTGTGTCAGAGGGGGTCGATTGGCTCCTGACGCATCTCGACGCGCTCGTCGGGGAGTTCATGGGGTCCGCCGCGGCCGATGACCTCCTGCTGCTGGTAGGGGACCCCGGCAGGCGGGTCCCGGGGAGCGACTCACGGCAGGTCGAGGGGGTCTTCCAGGTCTGGAGTCCCGGATTTCCAGAGGAAGGCAGGGTCCTCTCCGGGCCGGGCCCCGCGCACTCGCTCCTGGACGTGGCTCCCACGATCCTCGCCCTTGCCGGGGTGCCACTGGCGCTGGACCTGCCGGGCCGGCCGATTCTCGGCTTTCTTCGTCCGGGGGATCCGGCGGCCAGGGAGGGGGGAGCCGTTGCTTCCTATGGAGAACTTTCGGCTGACCCGGGCCAGAAAGATGACTCGATGGACGATGAAGTCCTTGACCGCCTGAGGAGTCTCGGGTACATAAGGTGAAAAGGGGTGCAGAGACTGGGACAAAGGTGCATCGCCCCAAACCCCGCGCCAGGCGGAAAAAACGAAGAATTTGTCTTTGACGGTCCCCGGCTTTGAAGGTATATTCCACAGGACTTTGACTGGTCTAATTGACTGATTTCATTGATATGACTGCGCTTCCGGACGGTCTGACAGCTCAAAGGGCGGTTCGGGAGATCCTCCAGGATCGGGCCGGACGGTCCGTCCTGAGGGTGGCAAGCGGCAGCATGAGGCCGTGTCTCGAGGAAGGGGATCGCATCCACATCGAGCACGTTGCCCCTAGGTCGCTGATGCCCGGCGACGTAGTGGTGTACGCGAGCGAGTCGGCCGGCCTGGTCGTTCACAGGCTGATCTGGAGGGATCGCCCTCTGGGTCATCCGACGCGGATATATACGAAGGGGGATGCACTCGGCACTTTGGACCGGAGTGTCACAGCAGACCGGGTCCTTGGTCGTGTCGTGAGCATGGAAAGAGGGGGGGGCTCGGCCAGCCCGACATCCACGGGCGACAGGCTGCGCAGCATCAGCACAGCGGCCGGGTGTCTGGTCCGCCTCCTCAGCAGGCGACTGAGGTCGTCAGTCACTCGTGGGACAAGGACCCGATCGGCCACGCCATCATCCGCCAAAGACGGGGAGAACCGGTGACAGTCACCGTGGGGAGCATCGCAGCGCTGGGACAAGGTCGGCACGACTTCGTCCCGGATATGGCATTTCATCGCTCGATCCTCCCGTCATCTTCGATTTCATCCGCCCTGGCCATCAGCGTCGGCGGCATTCGCGTCCATCTCACCGGACTGAGCTCCGGGCAGGCGAGCGCCCTGCGGGAGCGCTTCGGCATTTTCTGTGGCAATGCGGACCAGGCAGCCACCTGCACCGTTGCCGTCACCGCGGTCGCGAACGACGCCTTCCTCGTGACGCGCGGCACACCCGCCGAGCTCTACCGCATCGCGATCGCCGCGGAGGACGGCGCGATGCTTGCCGCGTCGCACGAGTGGTCCTGCTGGTTCAACCAGCAGACCGGAAGAGGCGGCCTCGCGCTGGCCTCGATCACCGCGAGCGACCCGAAGGCGTTCGATCGCGCCGTGGAGAACTTCCTCAGAGTCCTCTACGCGCACACGCTCCTCGATGTCGACGGCTTCCTGCTGCACGCGGCAGGTCTCGTGCGCGATGGTCGCGCGTACCTCTTCTTCGGCCCTTCGGGCTCGGGAAAGACCACCGTCACGACGATGTCGCCGGACGCACTGGTTCTCTCCGACGACCTGACGCTCGTGAAGGTTGCCAGTGAAGACGGACAGCTGATCTGCCGCTCGAGCAGCGTTCCCTTCCGCGGCGTCTTCGCCCCGCGCCCCGAGCGCGAGACGTTCTATCCGGTGGCCGGCTTCTTCCGCCTGGTGCAGGATGCGTCGGACTTCCTCGTCCCTCTCAGCGGCGCGCGCGCCGTGGGAGAGATCGTCGCGAGCCTCCCGTTCGTCACCGAGCGCCACGATCTCGCGGGCCGGGCGATCGACGTGGTCTCGAAGGCGGTGGCGGGGACCCCGGTTTTCCATCTGCACTTCAAGAAAGACCGGACCTTCTGGGATGCGATCGGAGGCCTCGCATGACGGCGAGCATTCCGATGAAGCACCCCGACGCCGCGGCGCGCGTCTACGACGATGAAGCGTTCATCGTCCTGCCGCACAAGGGACAGTACAAGATTCTCAACAGTGTCGGAACGCGCGTATGGGCCCTGATCGACGGCAGCCGCAGCGCGGATGACATCGCGCACGTGATCGCAGATGAATACGACACGACGTTCGAAAAGGCGCTCTCCGACGTGGAGACGTTCCTGGGCGACCTCGAGAGCAACGGCATGCTCGCCGGGAAGAACGTGACCCCCGGAGAAAACGGAGCGAACCGGAATGTCTGAATACACCCCATCGGGGCTGAGCCCGTACGCGAATCTGATCGCGCGGAGCTGGAACAGCGCCATGCCGATGACGGCGTTGTGGGAGATCACCTACGCCTGCAACCACAAATGCGCGTTCTGCTACAACTGCCCCGAGAGGGGGCGCCGCGAGCTGAGCAAGGACCAGATCATCGAGGGCCTGCACAAGATCGCGGACCTGGGTTGCATCTTCCTGGTGCTCAGCGGCGGCGAGCCCTTGACGCGGCCCGACTTCTTCGACATCGCGTGGGCCGGCAAGCGCCTCGGATTCGCACTGCGGGTTTATACGAACGGCTACCTGGTCGATGAAATCGTCGCCCGGAAGATGCGCGACCTGATGCCCTTCGAAATCGAGGTCTCGTTCCACGGCTCCCGCGCCGAAACGTTCGACAAGCTGACCGGTGTGCCTGGCTCCTTCGAGCGCGTGCTCCAGGGGATCCGAAACCTGAGGGCGCAGGGGCTCAAGGTGAACATGAAGTGCCCCATCACCCGCTGGAACCAGTCGGAGCTCCGGGAGATCAAGGCTTTGGCAGAGAGCCTCGGATGCCACGCCGAATTCGACGCGGTCATCACCCCGCGCGACGATGGCGACACCAGCCCGCTTGCTCTCCAGGCGGACCGGGAGTTTCTTGAGAAACTCTGGTCTCCCGAGTATGCTGACATCACGCACGAGGAAGTCCCGGTGCCGCGTAACGACACGATTGTCCAGGCGAATTGCGGGACGGGACGATCCACGGTGGCGCTGGATCCGTACGGGAATATTTATCCGTGCGTTCAGTGGCGGCGGTCGGCGGGCCTGATCACCGAGGTCCAGGACATGCGCGCGCTGTGGAAGGAATCGCCCGTTCTCAACGAAGTGCGTCGGATCGCGCTCGAGATTCCGAAGACGACGCTCAAGACGTGCGAGTCTGGCGAGTTCTGTTCGTTCTGTCCAGGGGTCGCGGAGGTACAAACAGGTGATCCGCGAAACATATATCCGCAGGTCAAGATGACCTCGGAAATCAGGAAGCAGAAGCACTCTGACTTCCTGTCGATTCAGAGCAAGACGGCTTCTTAACCGGAGGGGGGTCGCATGAAGAAGACGTACGAAAAGCCCGCGATCAAGCATAGTGAAGAGGTTGAAGCGAGAGCGGTTGCGTGCGCGAAGATGGACGACACGGACTGCGGCGGTACACCTCTTACCAGCTAGTCGAGGTTGGACTGGCCCGCACTTGGCGGGCTTTCGACCCTAAGCCTCCCGTGAGGTGCGGGGAAGTGACTGGAATGTAAGCTAAAAGTGTGTTGACGGTCCTTATCGTTGACGGTAAGGACATAGGTGCCCTGCTCGGACCTTACGCAGGAAGGAGAGGCGAGTGAAGAAGAACTACGAGAAACCGGCAATCGTGCATACGGAAGAGATTGAAGCTCGCGCCGTGCAGTGCTCGAAGGCTGACAGCGCTGCGTGCTCGGGCCCGATCACGAGCTAAGCACGACTATCATGACCGTCCTCCCTCCTCCCCGGGGGGGGGACCTGGCGCGAACAGAGGCAGACCGGTGAGACGATTCATCATGCTCCTTGGTCTTGCGGCACTGGTCGCGCTGGGAAGCGTCGAGGCCTTAACCGGCACTGCCCCCACTGACGGTGGAGGGGACCGATGGCAGTACCGGTTAAGGCTTTCCGCTCCGGAGCCACACGTAAGGATTGACCCGGATCACCCGGAATGGGGATCGGTACTCCAGATCCCCTCTTTCGACCGGACACCTCCTCAACCCAGGGGGGCCGATCGACCCGCCGCGGAGGGGCAGGTTCCGCTGCCGGTGAAAGTGCTACGGGTCGCAATCCCTGACGGTGCGCAGGTCAGCCTTGAGACGATCCAAGCGGGCCGGCGGGTTCTGAAGGGATTGAGGCTCGGGCCGGTCGAGGCAACCGACGCGGGGGCGTCGGACGCTGAGGCCGGACCCATCGCTGAACCAGCAGCCGGGGAGACCATCGCGGACGCGGTGACCGGGACGGAAGAAAGCTCCCGTTCCCTTCAGGATGCGTCCACTCCCGCGATCCGCCTCGGGCAGGTGGGCTGGTTCCGCTCCCAGCGATTCGTCGAGATCCTCTACACCCCCGCCATCCCCGGTCCGCCCGACGCCACGGGCGCGCGCGACGTGGAATTTTTCCCGAGCGTCGACGCCTCGATCGTCGTGGACGGCGTCCTCTGGGATGCCGTACGGGAGAACGCCGCCACCGCCGCGCACGACCCCCATTTCGAGGAGTCGTACCGCAAGGCGTTCGTCAACTACGAGGAGGGTAAGGCCTATCGCTCGTGGGTCCCCACGCGGCGCGGCGCGCGGACCGATCTGGCGACCCCCTTCGCGTCCGGGACTGCGCTACTGTCGGCGGGGGACTCCGCCGCCACCGCTCCGCTGCCGCCTGCCTCCTCGGTCTTCTCCGGGGCGACCACCCCGGTCTACCGCGTCGTGGTGAAGGAGACCGGCATCCACCGGCTCACGCATTCCTATCTCACCGGCGTCGCGCCGGGGCTGGTGGGGGCCAACCCGAACAACTTCAAGGTCTTGAACATGGGTGTCGAGGTGCCGATCCGGCTGGTCACGGCGCTGAACGGAGTCTTCGCCGGCGGGGACTACATCGAGTTCTACGGCGAGGGGAGGACGTCGGAGCCGGAGCTGGTGGTGAACGTCGACAATCCCGAGCCCTTCGTCGACATCCTCCAGGCCAATGACTACACCGACGAGAACGTCTACTTCCTCTTCGCCGAGCCCGGGCCACGCGCGCGCGTCCCGGATCTCCCGGGACCATTCAACGGGGCCCTCCCGCTGGCCTCCTCCTTCCAGGAGACGATCCACCGCGAGGTCGACAACCGTTTCGTTCCCGACGGGGCCAACGATCCCTTCTACCAGTTCCCGTTCCTGTTCGACAACAATATGCCGGTCGTCCCCGATCCCAACGCGGCCAACTGCGGCTACGCCAACCCCGGAGCGCACACGTTCGTCAACCATCTGGGCCCGGGGTACATCTCCAGCGACGCGCGCTACTGTCCCGCGTGCGACCTGAGCCTCCCGGACGCGATCTCCACGGCGAACCCCGCCACGGTGCGGGTGCGCCTGCGGGGGACCAGCAACCCGACGAACGTCAATCCCGACCATCTCGCCATCGTCCAGGTCGGAACCCTCGCCGCTCAATCGACCGCTCTCTGCTGGGACGGCGAGCTGGTCAAGACTCTGTCGGTCGCCGTGCCGCAGACCTCCCTTCTCGGGACGGGGGACGTGGTCTACGTCGCCCAGCCTGGGCTGGCCGCCACCGCGACCCGCGAGTCGCTCATCATCGACTGGATCGAGGCCGATTACGAGAGGGACCTGAAGCTGAATGGCGCCGAGCTGGTCGCCGGCTTCAGCAATGCGGGACGCACTTACGAGGTGACGGGATTTGCGTCCGGTGCCGACTCGAACATCGTCGTCTACGACATCAGCCGGACCGTCCTCGGCAGCGTCGTCCCCTCGCCACGCAGGGTGACGGCGGGCGTCGTCGGAGGGGGCGGCGGGAACTTCAGCTACACCTTCTCTCTCGGTGCCGACGCGGGGCTCTCGCCGGGCGCGCCGCGGCGCTTCGCGGCGGCCGGCGCCGGTGGCTTCCGCACTCCCGTGCGCGTGGAGACGGTTACAGGAGAGGACCTGACACTCACGACCCACCAGGCCGACATGATCGTCATCACGACTCCGGCCAACGTGGATCAGAGCCCGGGGAGCGCTTTCAGCGACTACCTGGCGCATCGTGCCATGGACAGCGGGCTCACGATCAAGGTCGTGATGATGCGCGATGTGTACGACCACTTCTCCTACGGAGTGGAGACGCCGCAGGCAATGCGCGACTTCCTGGACTACGCATTCGACCACTGGACCGGACCCGGGGGGACCTCACCCCCGGTGTCGTACGTGATGCTGATCGGCGATGGCACCGCCGACTACAAGAACCTGAACACCACCACCCAGGCGGACTGGGTCAACCAGGTCCCGACGTTCATGATGTACACGCCGGGGCTGGTGCTCGACTACTACGCGTCGGACACCTACATCGCGTCCTTCCGCGGTGCGGACCAGCTCCCCGACGTCCACATGGGGCGCATCGCCACGCGCACGGCCGCGGAGTCCGAGATCGTCTTCAGCAAGATGCTCGCGTACGACCTGAGCCCAACGCCGGGGGCGTGGCAAGCGCACGCCCTCTTCCTCGGCGACAAGGGGAAGACAGCGGGAGAGACGTTCGAAATCGAGGCGATCCAGACGAACACGGCGACGACCTATTTCCCCGGGGGGGCTTTCACCAGCGAGCTGCTCTTCTACGACGATCCGAACCACGGCAGCGGCACCAACGAGCTCGATTTCAGGGCCGACTACGTCGCCCTCGCGGACGCAGGGGCCGCGCTGACGTCGTATCTGGGCCACGGCTCCTTCGCGGTGTGGGGGGACGACAACCTCTTCTTCAGCTCGAGCATGCCGCTCCTCTCCCCGACCCAGAAGCCGGGTTTCCTGATCAACGAGAACTGCCTGGCGGGGGGGTTCCACGCCCTGGGGCAGGAGTCGATCGCCGAGGCCTTCCTCAAGGCCGAGGACAAGGGGGCGATCGCCGTCATCGCCCCGGCGGGGCTCTCCTTCAGCTTCACCGCCGTGGACATCAACGAGTCGATCTACGGCGGCCTGTTCGGGCCGCACAAGGTGCGCCAGTTCGGCCAGCTCATGACCGACGTGCGGCTCAGCCTCCCGATCAGCGATTCGCAGGCCTACGTCTTCCTCGGGGACCCGGCCCAACGTTTCATCCTGCCGGCCCCGCGCGCCCCGGAGAACTTCTCGGCGGTCACCGGGCAGGACGGCCACGTCGATCTCAACTGGAGCCCCGGACCCGACGCCGGCACCCTGACGCGCATCTTCCGCGCCACGGAGAGGCCGGACCTCCCTTACGAAGTGGTGGCGCAGGGAGTGGCGGGGACCTCCTACAACGACACCGACGTCATCAACGGGATACCCTACTTCTATCGCGCCCTCTCCGTCGATCCGAACGGCGTCTATGAGGGCGCGATCACCAATCTCAACACCGACTGCATGCTCCTCGACCTCCCAACGAGCGGCTCCGACTGCGTGTGGGCCAGGCCGCTGAATCCCAACCCACCGGCAACTCCGACCGGGTTCGTCGTCAGCAACCCGGGGGAGGGGGTGATGCTGGACGTGGGGTGGAACGCGCCGCCGATCGATGATCTCGACTTCCACACCATCCATTACGGGACGACGCCGGACGGACCGTATCCGCTCACCACGCAGTTCGACGCGCCCCTTGCAGCGGGATCGCTTCTGGGTCTGACGTCGGGTCAGGACTACTACATGGTCCTGACCGCCACCAACCTGTCGGGGCTCACCAGCTCCCCGACGTCGGAAATCGCCTCGACCCCCGCGACCTTCGAGGGAGTGAATCCGCCGCAGTTCATCGACGACCTGCAGCTTCTCCGGTCGCAAACTCAGCCATCATCCATCGAGCTGCGCTGGACCCCTCCCGCGGAGGACATCTACGGCGGGGTCATGACGCCACTGAAGTTCGAGGTGTATCGCTCCACCGTCCCCCTTTTCACCCCCAACGAGACCAATCTCGTCGCCACGATCCCCGACACCGATGCGAACGGGTGGATCGATCCGGGGGCCTACGCGAGCCCGCAGTCGTACTATTACCTCGTGACGGTCACCGACTTGAACGGGCAGAGCTCGGGGGCGGGGCGGCAGCTCCCCGACGGCATCGGAGATCTGACGATGAGCATCCAGAGCATCCAGGGCACCCTGGGGCTCTCGTGGTCTCCGGTCACGACCAGTGTGACCGGCGGCGGCACGGTCGTTGATCACTACGTCGTCTACTCCGGGACCATGCCACTGTCGCGCGCAAGCCTCGACGCCATGACGCCGTTCGCGCCGAGCGTGACGTCGACATCGTTCAGCATGCCGGTGCCGCCGGATGGCATCATGTACTTCAGCGTCATCGCCGTGGATCGGTTCGGCAACCGAAGCCCCTTCTAACGCTGCGAAGGGGAACGCCTTGCTCAGCGAGTCGAAGACGCTTCAGGGGGGGGCCGAGTGGGACTCATCCCTCGACGAGGTCATCCGCTCCGCGCAGCGCGGTGAAGAGTCGGCCTTCGAGGAGATCCTCGATCGCTTCGAAGCGAAGGCCCTGCTGACGGCCCGGAGCATGGGGGCCTCCCGGCAGGACGCCGAGGATATCGCCCAGGATGCCTTCCTGAAGATCTTCCGCTACATCCGCTCCTACCGTTCGGGGCGATCCTTCCGCGCCTATTTCCACCGCATCGTGATCAACGCCTGCCGTGACCACATGGCGCGGATGGGGACAAAAGAGAGGAGCCTCGAGGAGGAGGAAATCGAGGGGCGCGAGGCTCACCCCGGCCTCGACGCCGATGCGGTCGACAGGGTGCGGGCGGCGCTGCGGTTACTCCCGATGCGCGAAAGGGAGGTGGCGATCCTGCGCGACATGCACGGCCTCTCCACCTGGCAGGTCTCCATGATCCTCAGGATCTCGCCGATCACCGTCAGGCGGCACTCCAGCCGCGCCCTCGCGCGTCTGCGCGAGATCCTCGGCCGCGGCTGACGCCCACGCAGCGCGGGAAGAGATCGCGGGCCGTCGCTGCAATTGCGGCGATCACAGATATCGTCTGATGAGATCGCGGAAGGCGGGGCGCTCTCTGACCGGCTGGAAGAATGGATCCTTCATGATGCTCTCCAGGTCCGGGTCGCGCTCGAGATAGTGCTCCAGCGCCTGGAGCATGCCAGCCTCGTCTCCCTGCTGCAGCCGGCAGATCGCCAGAAGGTAGTGCGGCTTGCCGAAGCGCTGCCCCAGATCGGTCGCCAGTGCCAGCTCCTCGTCGGCCTCCTTCCAGCGCCTCTGGAGAAAACGGGCGTAGCCGACGAGAAAGTGCATGAATGGGGACTCGGGCAGCGCCATGGCGCCGCGGTGATAGACCTCCTCGGCCTCCCGCAGCAGGCCGCGGCGCATCTGCATCCAGCCGTAGATCCTGTAGAACTCCTCCACGTCGGGATAGACCTTCACACTGTGCTCGAAATGGGCCACCGCTTCGTCGAAGCGCCCCAGTCCCGCCTGGGCCTTGGCCATCTGCATCAGGGCCAGACGGTTGTCGGGGTCAACCTCCAGCACTTTCTGGAGTACCTGCGCGGCATCGGCATGCTTGCGCTGGTTGGTGAGCACAGTGGAGGCGCTCAGGGGGCCGAGCAGGAACGCCATGCGCTTGGGATCGGGGGCCTGTCCGGCGCGCGAGGCGGAGGGGGCTCCGGCGATGTATCCCAGGCTCTGGAGCCGATCGCGCGTCTCCTCGTCGATGGTGGCCGTCTCGGTGCTGCTGGCCGACCTCTCCGTATCGGCGACGAGCTGCGACAGCTCCTGGCGCATCTCGTCGGCGCGCGACCGCTCGGCCTCGTGCAGGTTGCGCGCCTCGCGGGGATCCTCCGTCACGTCGTACAGCTCCCCGTCGGGGAGATCGATCAGCTTCCAGACGGGGCGCTGGAGGGCGCGCACCGGCGACCACCCGTACGCCGCCGCCGCGTGAACCGACTCGAGGATCAGGGAGCGGGCGGGGACGCGCCCGCCGCGGGTGGCGCCCAGGAGGCTGACCCCCTGCATCCCCTCGGGGAGGGGGATACCAAGCGCCTCCAGGATCGTGGGGGCGATGTCCATCGGCGAGGCGAGGTCGCGCACCACGCGCCCGGCCCCGCGCCCCCCGGGCAGGCGGACGATCAGCGGCACGTGCATCGTGGAGTTGTAGACGAAGGTCGCGTGGGCCTTCTCCCCGTGATCCCCGAGCCCCTCGCCGTGATCCGCCGCCATGACGATGAGGGTGTCATCGTAGATGCCCAGACGCCTCATCTCGTCGAAGAGACGGCCGACCTGCTGATCCGCGAAAGCGACCTCCCCGTCGTAGGGGTTCTTCTCGAAGCGCTCCTTGAAGGGGGTGGGGGGGTCGTAGGGATCGTGCGGATCGAAGAGGTGCACCCAGAGGAAGAAGGGGCGATCCGTCTCCGCGCGCAGCCAGTCGATGGCCCGGTCCACCGTCAGATCGCCTCTCCGATGATTGAACCAGAGACCGGAGCCGCGATCGGTCCCCTTGATCCCGTCCTGATAGTAGAGATCGAATCCCCGGTTCAGGCCGTACTCGGAGGCGAGGACGAGCGCCGAGACGATGGCGGCGGTGCGGTATCCCTTCTCCTTGAGGATCTCCGACACGAGCCGCTCCCCCGCGGGGAGTACTTCGGAGCCGTTGTTGCGCAGACGGTGGGCGAGAGGATACCGCCCGGTCAGCATCGAGGCGTGCGAAGGGGCGGTGAGCGGGACCACGGAGTAGGCCTCGGCGAAGCGCACGCCGTCGCCGGCGAGCGCGTCGAGGGAAGGGGTGAGCCCGCGCACCGATCCGTACGCCCCGACGCGGTCGGCCCTCAGCGTGTCGATGGTGAGCAGCAGGACGGCGCGCGGCGGGCGGTCCCCCGGCGACAGCATCCACCAGGCGGCGGCGCCGAGCCCGAGAAAAAGCAGCGTGAGGAGGGCCGGGAGCCCCGGCCGCATCCGGCTCACGCGGTGCTCAAGGCGCCGCGGCGGGCTGCGGCGCATCGGTCTTCCCCGCGATCGCCTCGAAGCGGGGATCGCCGCGCACTCCCTCGAGGTCCGCGTCGGTCTTCATGTGCTCGAAGTCGCGGAACCCCTGCGCGACGGCGCTCTGGAGCGACGCGAGGGCGGCGTCGCGCTCTCCGCGCAGCGACTGCATGCAGGCCAGATCGTAGAGCGCCTCTTCGTTCATCGGATCGATCCGCGTTGCCAGGGCGAAGAGCCGGCCCGCCCGCTGCAGCCCCTCGTCGGTCTCGTCCAGGACCGCGTGCCCGAGCTGGTGGTAGATCTCGGCCGCTCCCGGATAGGCTGCCAGGGCTTTCTCGAGCCCGCTCCGGGCGCCTTGCGGATCGGAGCGCGTCAAGTGGAGCAGGGCGGTGTAGAGGAGCCCGGTGTAGTTGTCGGGATCGGCGGCGAGCACGGCGCGGAACATCTCCTGCGCGGCGCCGTGCCGCATGCGCCAGGCGGAGCGCATGCCGCGCAGCGCGTCGTTGGCGGCGGCGATGTGATCGCGCGGGTCGCGCGACTGTGTCGTCGGCCGGACATGGCTCAATCCGAGGGTCTCGAGATCCGCGAGGAGCTCGGGCGCCGCGGGGGGCTCGCGCAGCGAGGCCTCGAGGGCGGCCGCGGCGAGCGCCGCCTCGCGCGAACGGAGGTGTCCCGCGAGCCGCTCGCGGACCGGCGCGAGCGTTGCCGCCGCCGCGATGGGGCCGTCCCCTTCGTGGGCGAGGTCGTAAAGCTCCCCGCGCGTCCCCTCGACATATTTCCAGTTCTCCGACACCACGCCGCGCAGCCCCGACCAGCCGAAGAGGCGCTCGGGCATCCATGCCTCCATGAAGACGGGGCGCGCCGGATCGGCCGCCGTGGTGAGGGCGATCCCCTCCGCGCTGCGAAGGGGATCGACGCCGAGCAGCGCGGCGATCGTCGGGGCGACGTCGACGAGGCTCACCGGCCGATCGATCGTCGAGCCGGGGTCGAAGCCGGGGGCGACGATGATGAGAGGGACACGAGTGGTCGCGTTCGAGAGCGTCGTGCCGTGATAGTCCTCTCCGCCGTCTCCCAGTCCCTCGCCGTTGGTCCCCGCGAATACGACAATCGTGTTCTCCTCGATTCCGTAGTCGCGCAGCTTGTCGAGGACGCGGGCGATCTGCGCGTCGACGAAGGCGACCTCCCCGTCGTAGGGGGCGGCCGCGAAATCGGTCAGCCAGGGGTCCGGGGGCCTGTAGAAATAGTGCGGGTCGTGGAAGTTGACCCAGAGGAAGAACGCCTCACGGTGCCACTTCTCGAGACAGCGCAGCGCCAGGTCGGCGGCCCGGTCCGCCGCGAGTCCCGCGTCGGGGATCCGGCTCAGGCGCGGTGTGTCGGCGAAGGCTCCGTCGTACGAGCCGAAACCCTGGTCGAGCCCGTACTTGTCGTGGAGGGCGACGGAACCCGCGACCGCGCAGGTCCGGTACCCCTGTGACGCCAGGACCTCGGCGAGGGTCTCCTCGTCGTCGGCGAGGGACGGGCCGAACTCCGTCAGCAGGCCGTGCGACGAGGGGTAGCGCCCCGTGTGCAGCGAGGCGAGCGACGGCACCGCCTCGGGAGTGGTAGAGAATGCGGTGGTGAAGACCGCCCCGCGGGCGGCGAGAGCGTCGATGACCGGCGTGCGCGCCCTCTCGTGACCGGCGTACCCGAGGTGATCCGCGCGCAGGCTGTCCACCGTGATGAGCAGGACGGCGGGGTGGCGATCGCCGCTCCCCGCGCAGGCAGCGCAGACCAGCACGAGGATCGGGAGGCTCGCGATCGCCGCGTCCACGATCCACTCGACAACTGCGCGCGCGCGCGGCATCGACATCATCAGGGTGATGCATTATGCACTATTATTTCCGCCGCGACCCGGAGCCGAGAGTCACCCGATCGGAAGGAGCGAACACCGGCTTGCTCAACGAACGTCTGCGCGCGCTGCTGATCTTCCCGATCATCGTGTCGAGCCTGCTCGCCGTCTCGTCGGAGGAGACGCCGGAAGGCTCGCTCAGCTCGAACGAGCGCTTCACACTCGCCCGTCTGCGCACCCTTGCGGAGTTGCGCGGCATGCTCCCCTGGCGCGAATTCGATCCCTTCGACAGCCCGATCGTGGTGCACGAGAAGGGGCGCTGGGCTCTGGCGGTCGGATTCGAGGCGGCTCCTCCCGGATTCGTCCGTCTCTCCGGCGTGATGGTCGCCGATCGCCCGGTGGATCGCGACGCCACCGGACACTTCGCCGCTTCTCCCTGGTCCCCCGACACGATCGCCGGCCGGTGGAGCGTCATCGCGGAGATCGAGCCGCCCGCGCCCCTTCCGGCTGGCGATCGTCCCGGTGCCCGGTCCGCGGAGCAGATCCTTGCTGACATCGTCGCCGACGCCTTCACCCTTCACCTGATGCGGCGGCGGGGGAGCGCCGTGCCGTATGCCAGCACGCCGACCGGCTATCCCGACAGCGCCGAGGTCGCGGCGCTCACCGCTCTGGAGCACCGCCTCATCCGCGAAGGGCTCGCGGTGGGAGCGCTCACGGAGGACAACCTCGCCGAGTTCAAGCGGCTGGGGGCGCGTATCGTCGCCGTTCACCAGGAGCGCTGGAGGCTCCTCGGAGATGATCTTGCCGGCGCGGAACGGGACGCGGAGAACCGGGCCGGCCTCAGGGAGGACGCCGCGATCGTTCTCCACACCAAGGCGCAGCAGGGGACCTTCCTCACTCAGGGGCTCGAGGGGGACCCCGCTTTCACGCAGCATTCCATGGCGGGTCTCTACCGCGGGCTGGCGACGCGCTATGTCCTCGGACATCGCGTCGATGGGCCGACGGCCACGATGGCGCAGATCACCACCCGCGCCTGCGCTCTCGGGGCGCTCATCGGCAAGCTCGACGGCGCCTGGAGGCAGAGGATGGTCGCCGGCGACCGTTCTCTCGCCGATCTGCTGGCGGCCACGGTCGGGATGAACGCCGCGGAGCGGGGGACGCTGCTTCAGGAAGGGCGCGTCCGTGGCGGCTACGACGGGCTGCTCGAGATGGCCAGGGTGGATCTCGCCGCGCTGCAGTCGGCGCGAGCGGCGGCGAGGGACGCGCTGCTCCCTCCCGGGAGCCGGAGCGCGGTGATCAGGCTCGATGGGACGAGGCTCACGCAGTACCGTGACGACCCCCGCTCCGTCATCCATCTTGGGGAGGGGAGGATGCTCCATGACGGCCCTCTGAGGCTGACCGCCCCCGGGCTTTCCCTCGAGTCGTCCGGAAATCAGGGCGCGGCGCGCGGGGCTCGGATCGTGACGAGGGCACAGGGGTGGGGGGACGCGGTCAGCGAGGTGGTGCTGCTCGAGCCTCCCGGAGCAGCCACCGTGGGGCTCCTCGACCAGCTGGCGGGAGGGAGCGGTGAAAGTGCCCGCGGGGAGATCCGCTTCGAGGGGGGAGGAATCCGCGGGCGGATCGAGGGGGGGCGGATATCGACGGGAAGCGACGGCTCGCTCCTCGTGGACCTGCGTTCGGGGGTCCAGACACGGGCTGCTCCCTGAGCTGGCCTCGCACGGATGCGGATTTTGGTGCAGGACGTTGAACGTCCTGCGCAGCTTCGGGGGTATAGGGAGACAGACAAGGAGGGTGTCCCATGGCCAGCGCGATGACCGACACGGATGTTCGGACGCTGCTCCGCCGCGCCGCCGTGCGGGGGAGCGATTCACTGGCGCCGGAGCGCAAGCGCCGGATCGTCAGGGGCGGAATGGCCTCTGTTGCGCAACCTGTTGAGATTAAGCATTTCATGGGCCGACTCATCCTGGCGGCGGCCGGGGCGGCCGCCCTGGCCGTTCTGGCGCTCCTGCCTGGTGAGCAGCAAGGCCCTGCCTCCCCGGTGCGCGATCTCAGCGTCACCGCTGAGGGGGGGCAGGTGGTCCTGAGCTGGCGTGACGGCGGGGTGCCCCGCAAGGTCATCAGGGCGACCAGCCGTCAGGAGCTGGCGAGCAGGGACGCCCTCCCGGCCAGGACAGTTTCCGGGGAGATGTGGGTGGACAGGGAGCCAAGCGAGGCTCCCATCGTGTACTACGTCGTCGAATGAGCCCCGCGGTCCATAGGATGGGGGCGGGCATGAATCGTCAGGTCAACAAGGGAGGAGAGGGAGAGATGAAGCTGCTCAGGCGAATTGTGGCAGTCCTGGTCGTCGTCGGTGTCGCGGGGTCGGTGGGACTCGTGATGGCGTCGAACATGGGCTTCAAGGAGAACAAGCAGGTGTTCCAGAAGGTTGTTCCGGCGCCGGTCGGCAGGAATCTGGTGGCTCTTCCTGCGAACAACCCCTACACCAACGCCCAGGGGATCTGCGAGGCCCTGACGCTTCCGGGT
>Ga0137314_1000067_pt1 | contig 38187 bp, 31 predicted proteins | sample EasRivERMZT199_2_FD_102289 | JGI IMG/M metagenome (GOLD analysis project Ga0137314, IMG submission 102289) | Soil microbial communities from meander-bound floodplain in the East River, Colorado, USA - East River MetaG ERMZT199_2 | ecosystem: Environmental > Terrestrial > Soil > Floodplain ... | reverse complement strand
GGCGCTGCGGCCAGGACGCGCTTCAGCATCTCCTCCGCCTCGAGGTTTCTCTCGAGCCCGGCCAGCGCCTCGGCCTTTCCGTAGAGAGCGTCCACCTGCGCGCGTTCTTCCGCCCCTTCCCGCGCCGCCACGCTATCGAACGCCGCAAGGGCGTCCTCGCGGCGGCCGAGTGCCATGAAGGTCCGGCCAAGGAGCAGCATGGCGCGAGGGGAGTCGGGCTGGGCCCGCAGCGCGCGGTCGAGCCAGCTCAGGCTGGTCGCCGGGTCTGCCTGTCCCAGGGCCTCTTCGGCCAGACGGATCGATTCCTCGAACCCGGCCGTGGAGGGTTCCGGGGGCGCGGCGGCAAGCGCTGCGAAGAGCAGGAGAATTGAAGCGACCGGGCTCATTTGATACCGCGCAATCTTAGCCCGTTGTTCTCACCAGATCACGCTGCGGGACCGTGATCTTCCGCTCGTGGCGGCCGCCAGGAGCCGTAACGCGCGCGGTAGTAGTCCCGGATGAAGGCCGGGGCATCGCCCCCGGCCAGGGAGCGCAACTCCAGATCGAGGGCGAACTCCAGCGGCGTCTGTCCGGGCGCGCGCCTCATGCCGCGCCACGCCCAGCGAATCTCGAAGCGCCGCAGGCGGCGCGTGGCCGCGCGCGTCCCCGATGCGGGGAGAAAGCCGCGCCACCGCGCGCCGCGCAGAAGGCTCATCCGCAGCGCGGCAAGGACTGCGGCTGCCGCCGCGAGGCCGGCAAGGATGAAGGTCCATCTCTTCCAGCCCGACGCGACCAGCGCCCTCGCCCCGTCCTCCACCGGTGCGATGGCGCTCGCGGCGGCCCGCCCCGCGAAGGCGGCGGCATCGTACAGGCCGGTGGCCACCGACTGCTGATCCACGATGTCGAGCCCGATGATCCACGTGTCCCAGGCCACCTCCAGACTCGCGAGGCCGCCCCTCATGCGCGTCCAGAGCCCCTCGTCCTGCAACGTCCCTGCCTGCGACGGCGTCGGGTCGAAGGGGGTCCAGCCGCGGCCGGCGATCCACGCCTCGACCCATGAATGGGCGTCGGACTGGCGCACGAGCCACGAGCCGGTCAGCGGCGACCACTCGCCGGCCGTGAACCCGGTCACGAGCCGTGAGGGGATCTGGAGGTGACGCAGCATCACGGCCATCGCCGTGGCGAAGTACTCGCAGTGTCCCGCCTGGCGCTCCAGGAGGAAGTGGCGCAACGGGTCCTCGACGGCGGCGTCGTTGATCTCCAGCGTGTACGCGAAGTTCTCGCGCAGATGGTCCTCGATCCGCCGCGCGCTCTCGAAGGCGGAGCTCGAGCCCGCAGACACGCTGCGCGCCAGCTCCCCGACCTGCGGGTCCTGCCGCGGCAGCGCGAGGTAGCGTTTCCGATCGCCCTCGGAGAGCGGGTCGGTAGCACCGCGGGCGGACGCCCCATCGGGGCTCCCCACGATCCGGTAGGAGAGCCTCATGAGGAGCGGGTCGCGCAGGTGCAGCGAGCCCTCGGCATCCACACCGAGCCATGAGATGTCCCGCGAGGAGACGCTCGATGCGACCGGCGGTGTGAAGAGCACCGCGTGCGGGATCGGCTCCATCACGACGTCATGGGTGATCTGACGATCGGGGCCGGCCGTTTCCTCCGGCGCGATCCGCATCCATCCGTCGCGTCCCGTGCCGACCCAGCGCCGCTCGCTCGCCCGGTCGGAAACCTGCCACGATCGCCCGTCGAAGGTGTCCAGCGCGAGGCCTCTCCAGCGGTACGCTTCAGGCTCCAGGATCGACGCGTCGACCCTCACGCGCATCACCACCGCGTTGTTCCTCTTGATCCGTCCGATGGAGCCCAGCTCGACGTGGTCCGAGAAGCCCGACATGGCGTCGCCGCCGGCGAACGCCAGGGCCGCGCCGGACTGGGGACGGAAATACCCGGTGCCGAAGTGCGGGATCACGAAGAAGATCGCCATTCCCAGCGCGCCCGTGGCGACGGTGGGGAGCGCAACCGCCGACGCGCGCACGGGAACGACGCGGCGGGGAGTTGTCCCTGCGGCGGGTCCCTCCGCCGCGAGCGCCATGAGCGTTCCGACCCCCAGGAACGCGTAGATCGCCAGCGGCAGGGCGAACCATGCCTCGGTCGTGGAGGCGGCGGCCGCCACCATCTGCACGAAGCTCAGGGACAGCGCCTGCCGCAGGCCCTCGGATTGCGTCATGTCGATGCGGTCGCTCGGATGGGAGGTCATGACGCAGCGGTGCACGGTCACGAAGGTCAGAAGGCGCAGGGCCGCCCCGATCAGGTCCCGCGACAGGAGGATGGCGTCGGGAACGAAGACGGCGAGAGCGACGAGGGCAAGAATGTCCCACGTCCGGCGCGAGAGTCGTGGAAGTCTTCCGATCCTTCCGGCCGTAATTGCCGTCCCCAGCACGAGCAGGTGCGCGATGCCGATCGCGGAGACGGCGAAGAGCGACAGGGCCGCCGCGGCCAGGCACGCGGTCGCCCCGTTGCGCGGCGTGAGCAGGCGGGAGACCATCACGTCGTCATCCGCAGGGGCGTGGCGCGCGACGGGTCCGCCGACACGACGATGCGCTCGACGCCGCGTGGGGTCGAGCGTACGCGCGGCGTCGCGGCCGCTGGTGCTGGCCCGGATGCTGCCGCCCGCGCGTCTCCCCGCCGCACTCCAGCAAGCCATCGCATGGCCGCCCCCTGGAGCAGAGGGCCGTCGTCGGGGGTGACGAGGCGCGCGTCGTGCCGGTGGCGCTGCGCGAAGTCGAGGATCGCAGCAGCGCGGGAGACGACCGTCTCGAAGGATGCGTCGTCCGGCGCCTCGGTGTCGATGACGACCTCCAGGTTCCGGCCCGTGTCCTCGCGCTCGTACTCGCGCACCATGAGCTGTCGCGCGCGCGCCGAGGCGCGCCAGTCGATGTGGCGCGCGTCGTCGGAGGGGGCGTACTCGCGCAGGTCCAGCACCTCGGTTCCCGCGCCACGGGCCGCGACGGCCTCGGTGCGCAGCGGAATGGAGGCCGGGTGCGCCGTTCCCCCCACTTCCAGCGTGCGGATCGGCAGGAACGACGGGAGCACGACGACGGCGCCTGCCTTCGCGGGGCGGGCCCGAAGCCAGGTGAGGCCGAAGGGGTATCCGGTGGATGCCGTGACCTCGAGATCGTCGTGCACGCCGCGCTTCGGGATCGTCACGCTTGCCGCGCAGACGCCGCGCTGCTCGTCCGACGGGACGCTGACGGGCCCTACTATGGGAACGGGCAAGCCTTCGAGACGCGCCACCACGAGCGCGCGCGGCAGGAGCGGGAAGCGCCCCTTCGCTTCGAAGTGCACCGTGAACGGCTCCCCCGCGTGGACTTCACGCGGCAGGTGGGCCGCGACGGAAAGGAGGCGGGCGGCGCGACGGCCCGCGACGGCCCCCACCAGCGCGAGCGCCAGCACCAGCGAGAGCATCAGATAGATGAGATTGTTGCCCGTGTTGACGGCTGCCAGGGCCATGGCGGCGCCCAGCAGCGCGAGGCGCACCCCGAGCCCCCCGCCGCTCACACCGGGACCTCGATGCGCTGCATGATTTCGTCGAGGATCAGACTCGGGGTCCCGCGCCGCGTCCCCACCGCTTCATGCAGCACGAGACGATGCTCGAGGACCGGAGCCGCCATCATCTTGATGTCGTCGGGGGTCACGTAGTCGCGCCCCTCCACCAGAGCGTGCGCCTGCGCGGCGCGATGCAGCGACAGGGAGCCGCGCGGCGAGACCCCCAGCGCCACGGGGGCGGCGGTCCGCGTGGCCTTGACGATCGCCAGCAGGTAGTCGAGCAGGGCGTCGTCCACGCGCACCTCGTGGACCAGCTTCTGCAACGCGATGACCTCTTCACCCGACAGGACCGGCGCGACCAGATCGGCGGCTCGCACGAGGCGCTGGCGCGCGATGATCTCCTTCTCGGCGGCGGCCTCGGGATAGCCGATCCTGATCCGCATCAGGAACCGGTCGAGCTGGGAGTCGGGGAGGGGATAGGTGCCGTGGTGCTCGATGGGGTTCTGCGTCGCGATGACGAAGAAGGGCATCGGGAGCTGGAGCGTTGCGCCATCCACCGAGATCCGGTACTCGCTCATCGCCTCGAGCAAAGCCGACTGCGTGCGCGGGGTGGTGCGGTTGATCTCGTCGGCGAGGACGACGTTGGCGAACAGCGGCCCTTCGCGGAAGGTGAAGGTGTGGGTCGTCTGGTCGTAGATGGAGACGCCCAGGATGTCCGACGGGAGCAGGTCGCTGGTGAACTGGATCCGCCGGAAGCTGCAGCTCAGGGAGCGCGCGAGGCTCGACGCGAGCGTGGTCTTGCCGACGCCGGGTATGTCCTCGATGAGCAGGTGGCCGCGCGCCAGGAGACAGACGGCGGCGAGGCGGACCACCTCGGGCTTGCCGCGCACCGCCGTCTCGACGTTGTCGCGAAGAGCGCGGATTCTCTCGAAGGAATTCATGCGCCGTCCCCGCCGCGGGAGCCTTGCGTCCCGCCGCCCCCGTCGCTCTTCAGTAGCGGTGCCCTATGCCCCGTGAGACCAGCTCCGTCTTGATGCGCTTGCGGATCGAGTCCCATTCGGGCTCGGGAACCTGGAGGAAACACTCCACGACCTTCGGATCGAACTGCGTCCCCGCGAACTCGATGACCTCCTGGCGCGCCGTCTCGTACGGAAGCGCCCGGCGGTAGGGGCGGTTCATCGTCATGGCGTCCAGCGTATCGACGACGGCGAAGATGCGCGCGCCGAGCGGGATGTCGTCTCCCGCCAGCCCCCTCGGGTACCCCGTGCCGTCGAAGCGTTCCTGGTGACAATAGACGATGGGGACGGCTCCTTCCAGAAACTTGATCGACGCGAGGATGCGGCGCCCCAGCTCGGGGTGCTTGCGCATCTCGACCCATTCCTCGGGGGTCAGCTTGCCGGGCTTCCTGAGGATCGCGTCGGGGACCCCGATCTTGCCGACGTCGTGGAGCAGAGCCCCCCAGCGCATCTGGGTCAGCTCGGGCTCCTGAATCCCCATGCGCCTGGCCACAGCGACGGTGAACTCGGAGACCCGGCGCGAGTGCCCCTGCGTCTCGGTGTCGCGCATGTCGAGCGCCTCCATCAGCGCCTCGAGGGTCGTGTCGTAGGTCGCGTGGATCTTCTGGAAGGCGACTTTCAGCTCGTCGTAGAGGCGCTCCACCTCTTTGCTCTTGGCGATGACCTCCTGCGTGCGCTCCTGCACGAGGGACTCGAGGTTCTTCTGGTACCGGCGGTTCTCGATGATGAGCTGGCGCTGCTGGAGCGTCCTGTTGACGATGAGGACGACCTGGTCGAGGTTGAAGGGCTTGGTGATGTAGTCGGCAGCGCCCATCCGCATTGCCTGGATGGCGATGTCGATGTCCACCACGCCCGTCACCATGATCACGTCGGTGTCGGGATACTGCTCCTTGATCCTGCCGAGCAGAACCATGCCGCTCTCGCCGGGCATGTCGATGTCGGCCAGCACCAGGCCGATGCCGTTGCCGGCGCCGAGTCTTTCCATGGCCGGTGCGGCGCCGGCGGCCGCTTCACACTCGTAGCCGGCTCCCTTGAGATTCTCGGTCAAGACTTCGCGGATCATGGGTTCGTCGTCGACGATCAGGAGTCTGGGTTTCATCCAGTGCTGCTCCGGCGCGGGATGACTGTGAGGTTCTTCGGTTGATTCGTGTATGGGTAAGTGCCGGGTCAATATAGGCCACACAATGCCGCCGGCAATGAGAACCAACGAGATTGTGCAGGGTCGATACGCGTTGCTGTGCGTGGAGATGTACGCGATTTAATCCGCGCGACGCGGCGAGAAAATCCCTCCGTCCACCTCCTCCGCGTTGTCGGGGATTTCGTCCGCAGGCGGCCGCGCTGCGCGGTGAGCACCCCTGGCTACCTCCTCTCGGCAAGGCGGCCGGAGGCCATTCCGCCTCGGGCACGCCTGCGCCGCCTCACGGCGTGCTCGGCTACCTCCCTCGCGCGACCCACCCCTTCGGCGCGGGTTCCCCGCGCTCGGTCGAGTGCCACTCGGCGAAATGCCTCCGGCCGCCTTGTGGGAGGGGAGAGCGGGCGAGAGGAGCAACCCCGACCGGACGGCCGAACCCCCGGCATGGTTGGGTACCTGCGCCTACTGTCCTGACTGCAGCGCGTAGAGATTGACAACCCCCAACGAGTTGATCGCGAGAAGGGACCCATCAGGTGAGAGGGCGGCACCGGAGTTCCCCCTCTCACGTCCGCGCAGCTCTTTGATTTCTGTGTTGAAGACGATTCCCTTCAGCCTCACATCGAAGACAGTGAATCTCTCAACCTTGAGGATCGGCGAGTGTGAGCGCGAGTAAGAGGCTTCGATGGTCGCGAACCGCGAGCCGTCGCGGGCGACGGCGGCGAGCCCACCTCCGTCCTTCATATGGCCCCCGAACACTCGGGTGCTTTCAGTGCTGTTGATGACTTCCAGCTCTCCACACCCGAAGAGTGCGACAAGATCCTGCGAGATGAACCATGGTCGAACGTGTGCGCAGTGCGCATCGTAAGGATGCAGCTCGTCGTCCTCCGGGAGGTAGAAAACGGTAGGGTTCTTGTTACCTGCACGCCACGCGATGTAGGCGGCATGATTTCTTGAGACGGAGATGACATGTGTGTCCAGAACCTCCACGCCAGCAGGCTTGAGGTTCTCGGTATCGAGGAAGAGAGTCAGTCCGTGTCCCGGTTTCAGCTCGGCGGACCAGGCGGCGACGATCCGCCCGTCCGGCGAGGCGTGCCTTGCCGACTCCGGGGTGCTCGCGATGATCTGCTTCAGCCCGGGAGAGTGAAGCACCATTCCCTTGTCTGTCACGGCGACGTAACTCCCCGTTGCCGTGGCGAAAACGAACGGCCAACCGCTGGTCACCCAATTCGCCTCACCGACGACCGCACCGGAGGCCGTATCAAGGACAAAAGCCTTCACTGGATTCGGCTTTGCGAACGGGCCCTGATCGTTGATGACGACAAGCTCACTCATGCTGCCAAAGGCGATCTGCAGCCGGGCCTCGCTCTCTGGGGGTTCGGCGATCGAGTAGCCCCGTTGCTTCAGGTCGGTCGTCCAGACAGGTCGAACGTTTCGCCCCCCCCCGGCCAGGACGCTGCTGATTTGGAGTGCGATGACTGCGAAGAGGACGGTGCCCCTGTGTAGGTGAGCAGCTCTCATTCGTTGGCTCTCCGCGAAGACCATGGTGAAGTTGCCAAGCTGGTTCACACCTACGTAGACGGAGCCGAATGCCCTAGGGCCCCGCGAGCGTGGGCTAAGTCACCTTCTCCCAGGAAGGGCCGGTCTTGATGTCCACGGTCAGCGGGGCGCGCAGATCGGCTGCACCCTCCATGGCGGCCTTCACGACGGGCTCGACGCGCGCCAGCTCGTCGGGGGGGCATTCCAGGACCAGCTCGTCGTGGACCTGGAGGATCATCCGCGACCGGAACTTTCCCTTCTCCAGCGCCTTCTGGAGGGCGAGCATCGCCCGCTTGATCAGGTCGGCCGCCGTCCCCTGGAGGGTCGTGTTGACCGCCGCGCGCAGGGCCTGCTGGCGCTCCATGCGCCCCGCCGAATGGATTTCCGGGAAGTAGCGGCGGCGGTTGAACAGCGTGGTCACGAAGCCGTCGCGCTCCGCCCCGGCGATGGTCTCGTCGATGTATTCCTGGATCCGGGGGAAGCGCTCGAAGTAGCGCTCGATGAATGCCTTGGCCTCCTTGCGTGAAATCCCCAGGGAGTCCGCCAGCCGCACGGACCCCATGCCGTAGAGGACTCCGAAGTTGATCGTCTTGGCCTGGCTGCGCATGGACGGAGTCACAGCGTCGGTGCCGACGTGGAAGATCTCCGCCGCCGTCCTCACGTGCACGTCCTCCCCCTTGGAGAAGGCCTCCACCAGCTCCGGCACATCGGCCATGTGCGCGAGCACGCGCAGCTCGACCTGGGAGTAGTCGGCCGCCAGGAAGGTCCAGCCGCTCTCCGGCACGAAGGCCGCGCGGATCCGCCGGCCGAGCGGCGTGCGCGCGGGGATGTTCTGGAGGTTGGGGTCCGCCGAGGAGAGCCGGCCTGTGGCCGCCACCGTCTGGTGATATGTGGTGTGCACGCGTCCGGTCTCGGGATGGATGAGCTGCGGCAGCGCGTCGATGTAGGTGGACTTGAGCTTGGTGAGGCTGCGGTACTCCAGCACCTTGCGCGGCAGCGCGTGCTCGCGCGCCAGCTCCTCGAGCACCGCCTGGCTCGTGGAGAGCGCGCGTGTCTTCACGGTGCGCTTGCGCGACGCCAGCGACAGCTTCTCGAACAGGATGTCGCCGAGCTGCTTGGGGGAGTTGATGTTGAACGTGCAGCCCGCCATCTCGTGGATCGCGGCTTCGAGGCGGCCGATCTCCGCAGCGAACTCCTTCGACATCTCCTTCAGCACCGCCGGGTCCACGCGGACCCCCGTCATCTCCATCGTCGCGAGCACCGGGATCAGCGGCAGCTCCATCTCCGTGAACAGCTCGTCCATCTCGCGCTCCGCGAGCCGCGGAGCGAGGGTCTCTTTCAGCCTAAGAACGACCTCGGCCCTCTCGGCGGCCCGCGCCGCCACCTTCTCCACCTCCACCTGCTCGAGCGGAACCTGCGCGCGCCCCGTTCCCTCGACCTCATCGTCGGGTCTGGTGCGCAGCCCCAGATGGTCCTTCGCGAGCGCTTCCAGCGTGTAGGCGCGCCGTCCCGGGTCGAGCAGGTACGACGCCACCATCGGGTCGAAGCCGACAGGATCGAGCCTGAGCCCGTGCCGGCGCAGGAGGATCATCTCGCGCTTGATGTCATGTGCGACTTTGGGGATCGACCGGTCCTCGAGGATCGGGGCGAGGACTTTCATCACCGTCTCGAGCGGGATCTGCTCGGGGGCCCCGAGATAGGAGTGGCCCATGGGGACGTACCAGGCGCGCCCGGCCCGACCCGCCAACGCCACACCCACCAGATGCGCGCGCATCGGATCGTGGGCGTCGGCCTCCAGCGCCAGCGCCAGGATGCCTTCGGCGCGGATGGCGGCGAGGGCGGCGTCGAGGTCCGCTCTCTTCAAGATGATGGCGTCGTCTCTCGCCTGCGCCTTCTGCGGGGGGGCGGGCTCGCTCAGGAGCGTCGAGAACTCGAGCGCAGAGAAGACCGAGCGCGTTGCCGAAGGGTCGGCCTCCGCGCGGGCGAGCGATTCCAGCGCGATGTCGATGGGGGCATCGCGGCGCACCGTGGCCAGCTCGCGCGACTTCAGAGCCTCGTCGAAGTGCTCCGTGAGCCCCTCGCGGTAGGCCTTGCGCGCGATCTCCCCCGCGTGGGCGCGCGCGTTCTCGATGGTGCCGTAGCGCTTGATGATCTCCTTGGCCCCCTTCTCGCCGATCCCCGGTACTCCCGGGATGTTGTCGGTCGGGTCGCCCCAGAGGGCCAGCACTTCGATGACCTGCTCCGGCGGCACGCCGAAGACCTGTTCGACCGTCTTCGCGTCCATCACCATCCCTTTCGCCGGGTTGATGATCTTCACCTTGTCGTTGACGAGCTGGTAGAGGTCCTTGTCGGAGGTGACGATCGCGCAATGAAACCCTTGCGCCCCGGCCCGCTCGACGATCGTGGCGATGACGTCGTCGGCCTCGTAGCCGTCCAGCTCGAGCACCGGGATCCCCAGCGCCTCGCAGGCCTTGCGCGCCCAGGGCATCTGCTCGATCAGGTCGTCGGGCATCGGCTCCCGGTGCGCCTTGTACTGGTCGAAGGACTCGTGGCGGAAGGTGGGGGCCTCCGTGTCGAAGGCCACGGCGAGGTAACGCGGGTCTTCGTCGGCGATCAGCTTCCTGAGGATCTGGACGAACGCGTAGATGGCGTTGGTCGGCATGCCGCTGGAGGTTGTAAGACGAGGGGTGGCGTGGTAGGCGCGGAAGAGGTTGTAGGTCCCGTCGACGAGGTAGATCGTCCGTTCCTTCAACAGCGCCTCTCCCGATCCTCTTTTTCCGCGAGGCGCGCATTCTAACACCCGCCGCCCGGACAGAAACGCGGCAGAGTTCTCAAAGAGCGCGCCGGGCGTGTGTTATCATCAGGGCATGGCTGCCACCGCCACACCAACGCCGTTCGCGAACGAACCGTTCACCGACTTCACGCGCGACACCGAGCGCCACGCCATGCAGGAGGCGCTCCGCCTGGTTCACTCCCAGTTCGGCAAGCGCTACCAGCTCATCATCGGCGGCGAGCGCTACAGCGCCAAGGAGTACTTCCAGAGCGTCAACCCCGCCCGCAAAGGGGAGGTCATCGGCTACTTCTGCAAGACGGGCATCGAGCAGGCCGAGCAGGCGGTCCAGGCGGCCCTGAGGACCTTCGATGCCTGGAGCCAGGTGGACCCCGGCAAGCGAGCCGACGTGCTGTTCAAGGCGGCCGTCATCATGCGGCGCCGGAAGCACGAGCTGGCGGCGTGGCTGATCTACGAGGTGGGCAAGTCGTGGGTCGAGGCCGACGTGGACGTGTCCGAGGCCATCGACTTCTGCGAGTTCTACCGGCGCGAGATGCTGCGCCTGGCCGAGGACCAGCCTCTCACGCGCATGGCGGGGGAGCGCAACGAGCTGGTCTACATCCCGCTGGGAGTGGGGGCGGTCATCCCGCCGTGGAACTTCCCGCTCGCGATCCTGTGCGGCATGACGGCGGCGGCGGTCGTGACCGGCAACACCGTCGTGCTGAAACCCTCCAGCGACGCGCCGACCATCGCCTACAAGTTCATGGAGGTCCTCGAGGAAGCGGGCGCTCCCCCCGGCGTGGTCAACTTCATCACGGGCCCCGGCGGAGAGATCGGCGACTACATCGTGCAGCACCCCAAGGTCCGCTTCGTGGCCTTCACGGGCTCCAAGGAAGTGGGACTCGGGATCAGCGAGAAGGCCGCGCACCCGCAGAAGGGGCAGATCTGGATCAAGAGGGCCGTGCTGGAGATGGGAGGCAAGGACGCCATCCTCGTCTCGTCGGACGCGGATCTCGATGCCGCCGTCGAAGGAGTGGCTGCCGCCGCCTTCGGGTTCCAGGGACAGAAGTGCTCAGCCTGCTCGCGCGCCATCGTCGAGGCCCCGGTGTACGACGCGTTCCTCGAGAAGCTCGTAGCCCGTGTCAGGACGATCAAGGTCGGCGACCCCCAGGATGCCGGCACCTGGATGGGCCCGGTGATCAACGAGAAAGCCTTCAAGAAGATCATGGACTACGTGCAGATCGGCAGAGGCGAGGGGCGCCTGGCCGTGGGAGGGGAGCCCGGCCCGGCTGATGGCTGGTACGTGATGCCGACGGTGGTGGCCGACGTCGATCCCAAGGCGAGGCTGGCGCAGGAGGAGATCTTCGGGCCCGTGCTGGCGGTCATCAAGGCGAGCGATTTCGAGGACGGCCTGCGCATCGCCAACGACACCGACTTCGGCCTGACCGGCGCGGTCTACACCACCTCGCCGCGGCACGTCGAGCAGGCGAAGAAGCGGTTCCACGTCGGCAACCTCTACATCAACCGCAAGTGCACCGGCGCGATGGTCGGCGCGCACCCCTTCGGCGGCTTCAACATGTCGGGGACCGACTCGAAGGCCGGCGGGCGCGACTACCTCCTGCTCTTCACCCAGGCCAAGACGATCTCCCAGAAGGTCTCCTGACCGGCACCCTCCTGCTCACGCCATGGGACCTCGCGACTCTTCCAACCCGGTCTTCCACAGCGTGGCGCCGCACTTCACTGTCCCGGACGTCGTGGCCGCTTCGAAGTACTACTGCGACGTCCTCGGCTTCAGGAATCTGGGCTTCTTCGGCAATCCTCCGGTCTTCGCGATGGTGGGGCGCGGCCCGGTCGAGTTCTTCTTCAACCAGAGTCCCGAGGCCGCATCAGCGAAGCGCGTCAGGGCGCCCGTCGCCTACGACGCCTACGTTCGCGTCACGGGCCTGGACCGCTTCCACGAGGAGATCTCCGCGCGCGGCGCGAAGATCATCGAAGGGCCGCTGACCCGCGTCTACGGCATGCGCGAGCTGGTCATCGAGGACTGCCACGGGCTGCGCATCGCCTTCGGCGAGGATCCAGGAAAGTAGCCCCTCCTGCCGAAACGTTCCGCAGTCCCATCGGTCAGGCGTTCACGAAGAAGACCCGGAACTGACGGCGCGCGCGTGGACTAGGAGGTTGAGGTCGGGGAGGATCACTCGCGCTCGTATTCCCGCGTAGCCTCGGCAACTTCCAGCTCGTCGAGGAGCTGGTTCATGCGATCGAGGTCGATCCCAGGTTTGAAGCCGAATGAGTGGCTCCTGACAGTGAACCGGGGCTGCCGCTTGGGTTTGCCTGCCAGGCCCAGGCCGTGGCGCAACGCGTCGTTGACCACGGCCTTCAGCCCCTTTCCGGAGCGGCGCGTCTCCTGCTGCAGCCGTTCGGCGACGTCCGGGTCGATGGTGAGCGTCGTTCTCACGCCGACATCATGATGCGCACATGCTGTGATGTCAAAATGCCTGGTTGGGGGAACCCCTTCACCCCGCCTTCTCGAGCAGGCGGATCCACTCCTCCCCGAACTCCTTGGCGCGCCAGCGGCTCACGTCGGGGATCTTGTAGAGATCTTCGAGCGTCTTCGGGCGCTCGCGCGCCACGGCCTGGAGGCAGGCCAGAGGGCTCAGCACGCCTGCGTCGATGCTCAGCGCCGCCGCCTTGTGATTGCGCCACTCCTTGAGAATGTCGAGCCGGTGTCCCACGCCGGGGTCGTAGCGGCGGCGCAGGCCGCGCGGCGGCGCGGACAGGACAGTCTCCGCGGCGACGAGACCGGCGTTCACGGCCGCCAGCAGGTCGTCGCCCAGACGGCGCAGCATGAGGGGGGACATCCCCCGCACGCGGCGCAGCGCCTCGGGCCGGGTGGGCTTCGTCTTCGCGATCGCCAGCAGCACTTGTTCGGAGATGATCTTGAACGGCGGCCGGTCCGCCTCCGAGGCCTTGCGGTCCCGCATGATCACCAGCTCGCGCAGGATCACCTGCTCGCGCGCGTTGAGCTCGCGCACGCCCTTGAGGCGCCAGAAGTCGTCCGGCGAGAAGGGCTCGCGCGACCACTCGCGCCGCTTGACCACCTCGAACTCCTCCTCGGCCCATGAGAAGCGTCCCGCCGCTTCCAGCGCCGCGCGGAGGATCCCGCGCAGGGCGATGAGGTAGCGCGTGTCGTTGATGGCGTATTCGAGCTGCGCCGGCGTCAGGGGCCGGCGGAACCACTCGTCGCGCTGGAAGGTCTTGCTCACTTTCACGCCGAAGTGGCGCTCCAGCATCGCGGCGAGCCCGGTGGCGCGGTAGCCGAGGAGCTGGGCCGCGACGACCGTGTCGAAGATCCTGCCGAAGTGGATACCGAAATCGCGCTTCAGGCAGACGACGTCGTAGTCCGCACCGTTCATGACCCACTCGCGCGCCGGGTCGGCGAACAGCGGGTTGAGCACCGAGAGGTCGCCCAGGGCCAGCGGGTCGATGATGAAGTCCGCGGCAGGCGTGGACATCTGGATGAGGCAGACCTTCTCGCGGTAGTGGTGGAACGAGTCGGACTCGGTGTCCACCGCCACGAGCGTCTCGGAGGCGAGGGTGTCCGCCACCCGCCGGAGTTGCTCGGCGGTGTCGACCCACTCGTGCTCGCGAGGCGGCAGCGGGTCAGTTGGTCGAGGCGAAGAATCGTCGGACGTCGTCGAGGTCATGGACCAGACGGTATGGGGGGATGCTGTTGAGAAAGATCCGGCCGTAAGGCCGGGTCAGAAGGCGCCCATCCATGACGGCCAGGATCCCCCTGTCCTGGCGGCTCCGGATGAGGCGGCCGAGCCCCTGCTTGAGATCGATGACGGCGGCGGGCACCTGGTAGTCGACGAAAGGCTTCCCCTCGGCGCGACGGATCGAGTCGATGCGGGCCGAGACGACCGGGTCGTTGGGCACGTCGAAGGGGAGCTTGTCGATGACGACGAGGCTGAGCGCCTCTCCCTGCACGTCCACTCCGTGCCAGAAAGACGAGGTCGCAAGCAGCACGGCGTTCCGGCTGGCGCGGAACCTCTCGAGCAGCTTGTGTCTGGCTTCGTCTCCCTGGGCCATCAGCGGCCAGGGGAGCGTCCCCTCCAGCGCCTCGCGCACGCGCCGCAGGTTGGCGTAGGAGGTGAACAGAAGAAACGCGCGTCCAGAGCTGATCGACAGCAACACGCGCACCTCCTCCACGAAGCGTTGGATGAAGCTCTCGTGCCGCGGCTCGGGGAACGCGCGCGGGACGTAGAGGACGGCCTGGTGCTCGAGATCGAAGGGGGAGTCGAGGACCAGCTCCTGGGCCCCCTCGCGCACCCCGAGCCGCCCCTTCACGAAGTCGAACGTCCCATCGATGGCGAGCGTGGCCGAGGTCAGCACGACGGCCGGCACGCGCGAGAAGAGCATCTGCCGCAGCGCCTCGGAGACGTCGATGGGCGCCGCCTGGAGGATGACGTTCCTGCCGCGCGCCTCTCCCCAGGTCACCATCCCGACCGCGGCGCTCCCCGTCGAGTCCGGGTCGTCTCCCGCATCGAGGATCATCTCCAGCGTCTCGGCGCACTCGCCGGTCCGCGCCGGGAGGTTGGTCGCGGCCGCCTCGTAAGGGTCGGCCTTCTGCCTGAGCGTGGACTCGCACAAGGAGAGCGTCTCGCGCAGCGTGCGCCCCCGCTCGTTCCACAGCGCGTCGTGGCGCAGACTCTCGAGCGGGAAACGCCCCTCGGGAAGAACCCCCGCCCCCGCGCGCGCGGCCCGGGCATCCGGCCGGGCCAGGCCGAAGAACTCGGAGGCCGCGATGCGCAGGGCCCCCGAGCGCCTTCTCACGTCTGGATCCTGGATCGTGCGGTCCATCTCGTCGGCTATCTCGGAGATCATGTGTTGGGAGACGGCGCGCCCCAGGTGCGCCGTGGCGACGTCCTCCAGCACGTGCGCCTCGTCGAGGATCAGCACCGCGTAGTCCGGGATCACCTGGCCGAAGGCGTGATCCTTCAGGACCATGTCGGCCATCAATAGATGATGATTCACCACGACGATCTGCGACGAGGCGGCGCGCCGCCGCATCTGGGTGAGGTGGCACGGCTCGTAGTCGGGGCATCGCTGGCCGAGGCAGGTGTCGGCGCGCGCGCTGATCCGATCCCACAGGCGCAGCCTCTCGGGCATGTCGTCGAGCTCGGAGCGATCTCCGGTCGTCGTCGTGCGGCTCCATCGCGCCAGCCGCTCGTTGAACCCGCTCTCGTCGATGTCCTCGAAGACCGGCTGCATCTCGAAGTCCCGGAATCGTTTGATGCAGAGGTAGTTGTCGCGCCCCTTCATGCAGGCCGCTGTCACCTCGCGCCCCAGCACACGCTCGAGCATGGGGATGTCCTTGAAGAAGAGCTGCTCCTGGAGGTTCTTGGTGCCGGTGGAGACCACCACGCGGCGCCCCGAGGCGATGGCCGGGACCATGTAGGCGAAGGTCTTGCCGATCCCGGTGGGGGCTTCCATCAGCAGATGGTGCGGGCCGGCGATGGCTTCTTCCACGGCGAGGCTCATGCGGATCTGGCCGGGACGCAGCTCGTAACCTGGGTAGGCCCGCTCCAGTAACCCGCCACTGCCGAAGACCTCCTGCGAGAGGCCTGCCGTCATATCGATCCGCGCAACGACTCGGTGCCGATGGTGCGGTAGGGGAGAGGATGGCCGAGACATAGCTGTTTCACCTCGCGGCCGACCTCGCCGATGATCTTGTCCCCCTGCGGGGTCTGCACGCCCTTGAGGACCCGCGCGATCCACGACCCGATCATCTCCATCTGCTGAGGTCCCATGCCGCGCGTGGTGATGGCGGGCGTTCCGATGCGGATGCCGCTGGGGTCGAGCGGCGGCCGCGTGTCGAACGGGATGGCGTTCTTGTTGACGGTGATGTGCGCCCGCTCGAGCGCCCCCTCGGCCTCCTTGCCTCCCAGCCCCGCGGCGGCGACGTCCATCAGGAAGAGGTGGTTGTCGGTGCCTCCCGACACGATCCGGAAGCCCTCGCCCGCCAGCGAGGCCGCCAGAGCGCGGGCGTTGTCCAGCACGCGGCGCTGATACTCCTTGAAGGAAGGCTGGAGCGCTTCCTGGAAGCACACCGCCTTCGCCGCGATCACGTGGACGAGCGGCCCCCCCTGAAGCCCGGGGAAGGCGATGCGATCGAGGGCCTTCGCGTGCTCCGCGCGGCAGAAGACCACGCCCCCACGCGGGCCCCTCAGGGTCTTGTGGGTGGTGGTGGTCACGAAGTCCGCCGAGGGGATGGGGCTGGTGTGCAGGCCTGCCGCGACCGGTCCGGCGATGTGGGCGATGTCGGCCATGACCGCGGCTCCGACCTCGTCCGCGATGGCGCGGAAGCGCGCGAAGTCGATGGCGCGCGAATAGGCGCTCGCCCCCGCGACGATCAGGCGCGGCCGGTGCTGCTTCGCCAGCGCCGCCATCTCGTCGTAGTCGATCGTCTCGGTGTCGCGCCGCACGCCGTAGGCGACGACCTTGTACATCATGCCGGAGAAATTGAGCGGATGGCCGTGCGTCAGGTGGCCGCCGTGCGCCAGGTTCATCCCCAGGATGGTGTCGCCCGGGCGGCACGCGGTGAAGTAGGCGATCATGTTGGCGGTGCTCCCCGAGTGGGGCTGCACGTTGGCGTGCTCGGCGCCGAAGAGCCGGCATGCGCGCTCCCGCGCGAGCGTCTCGACCTGGTCGACGAACTCGCAGCCGCCGTAGTACCTGCGCCCCGGGTAGCCCTCGGCGTACTTGTTCGTGAAGACCGTCCCCGTCGCCGCGAGCACCGCCGGGCTGACGAAGTTCTCCGAGGCGATCAGCTCGAGCGTCTCCTGCTGCCTTGCGACCTCGGCGTCGACCGCCGAGGCGATTTCAGGATCAGCACCGACAAGAGGATGCGTCATCGGGGGGTTCCTCCCGCAGTGACCGTGGCGAAGGGACCGAGCAGCCTCTCGTACTCGGCGACGGCAAACAGGTCGGTCATTCCGGCGATGTGATCGGCCACCAGGCGCGCGAACCGCACGCTCCCCAGGTAGCGCTGGCGGATCTCACGCTCGGCCTCGCGCCCGGTCAGATCGCGCAGGTAGCGCCCGCCGTTCTCCTCGCGGAAGCGCAACAGCACGTAGTCCTCGGCGAGCCGCGGGTCGGCGGTCAGGGTCTCGAACAGCCCTGCAATGATGTGCCGAGCCCGCGCCGCCACGCCTCTGAGGGCCGCTCCCTGGTGGAGCCTGCGCTCGATGAACTCCCGCAGGCCGGCGAAGGCGCGCGCCGCGCGCGCCGGCAGCATCACGGCTCTGGTGACGCGCGGCCGCGCCTTCCAGAAGTCCTCGTGCGCGGTCACTTCGTTCGCGCGCGCCCAGGACTCCAGAGCCTGCCGCGAGTTCTGGATCAGCCCTGCCACCAGCATGTGCGTCAGTCCGCGGTAGAGTGTGCCGGCCTTCATGTGCAGCCCCCCGCGCCCGCCGCGCGTCCCGGGCACCTTCCTGACCAGCTCGGAGACGATCGGCAGCCGCGTCACCTCGTCGTAGTCGATGGCCCCGGCACGCAGCCCGTCGTCCAGATCCTGCACGACCCCCGCGACGTCGTCCACCGCCGTCACGACCTGGGCCTCGAAGAAGGGGGGCCAGGCGGGGCGCAGATGCGCAAGGGAGACTCCCTCGGCGTCGATCTGTTTCAGGGCCCCCGCCATCGCCTCCCGATGGATTGTCTTCACGATCCCCTCGCGCGTCGCGTCGGTCAGGTTCAGCCCGGGGTGCTTGTACCACTTCTCGATCCGGTCCACCACGCGCAGGCTTTGCGCGCCGCTCGTGAACCCCCCCGCCTTCGTCCCGAGAAGCGCGCCCAGCGCGGACTCTCCGGCGCGTCCGAACGGCGGCGCCCCCAGCTCGTGCCCCAGCGCGATCGCCTCCACGAGGTCCTCGTTGAGATTCAGACTGCGCGCCACCGTGCGCGCGAGCTGGCTCACCTCCAGTGTGTGCGTCATGCGATCGCGGTAGGGCTCGGCAGGGGGGGTTGCCCCGCCGTGGGACTTGAGTCTCAGCCGCCTGAAGGCGCGGCTGTGGAGGATCCGGTCCCGATCCCGCTGGAATTCGGTCCGGTAGTCGAACGCCCGTCCCTCCGGGTCACGCGGTATGCACCGCTGCGCTCGCGCGCTGCGCATGGCGACCGCGGCGAGCCGCTGGTCCTCGTCCTTCTCGAGATCGTGCCTGGTCGGGTCGGATCGGTTCCGGGCCATCATGTGCAGGGCAGGACGCGGCCGGTGCGCGCGTCACATAACGGGAAGGACAGCGCAGAGGTTACCTGAAAGCTCCCGCCCAATCAAGCGTCCGGTGCCGCGTCCGAATCGCGCGAGCCGGCCGCGAGATCCTCGTAGGCCACCGCCAGCGCCGTCCACGCGAGAGCCCACGTGAAGACGAACCCCACCAGCGCGAGCGCGAGCCCTGAGAGGGCCAGCACGAGCAGGACGAGAAAGAAAACGCATCGGTCCAGCAGGTCTTCGGGCCCGGGGATGCGCCGGCTGGCCACCATCGCCTCCGGGAGCGGCATGTCCCGTTCCACGATGAAGGGAAAGACGAAGCAGAACAGAGCGCCCAGGATGATCCCCGGCACGATCCCCAGCGCGAGCCCCGCGATGACGAGCGCGGTGAAGACCACCCCGGCCATCAGGCTGCTGCTGAAGTTGTCGAAGCCGCGGAACAGGTCGGAGAACGCCACCTGCTCGCCGCGGCAGTGCCTGATCGTCACCCACACGATGCCGCAGGTCGCCGGCCCGATGAGAAGCCCGAAGGAGATGAGCGTGACGAGGAGCAGAACGGCCCCCCCGACGAGGTAGATGACAGGATCGTTGACGACGATCCGCAGCGCTCTGCCGAAATAGCCGCGCTCGATCACAGGTCTTCGATGGGCGAGCGCTCGCGCTGGGTCGGATCGTGGCCGAGGATGAGGTAGGTGATCGACCCGGCCGAGGTGAAGAAGACGAACGGGTACGCGAGCGTCATGACCACCAGGACCAGCAGCGAGAAGCCCAGCAGGATCCCCGAGACGTCGAAGTGCCAGGGGAGGTTCTCGACCGTGGCCTCCAGGGGGAGCACGCCGCGCAGCGGGCGCAGGAAGATGCGGAAGAAGTCCGGGACCGCCGCCCGCATCGTCTCGAAGCGCTCGCCGAGGGTGCCGCGCGCGGTCGTGTTGGTCAGGCGCACGCTGGCCCAGACCACCACGCCGATGATCAGCGTCATCAGCAGCCCCACGGCGCCTACGATCGCCTCGTACATCATGAGCAGCAACGGCTTGCGCCGGGCCAGCTCCACGACCTCGAGAGTGGCCGACACCGCGCCGCCGCCTCTCATCGCGATGATCGAGGGGTAGAGGAACGCGCCGATCATGTGAACGAGCGCGGTGAGGACCGCCACGAGGCTCATCGAGAAGGCCACGAGGAAGGACGCGGAGAAGACGACGGGGCCGATCCCGGGGATCGCTCCGACCATCGTGAGCATCCCCTGGGCCAGCATCATCGTGATGGCGATGCCGCCGAAGGAGAGCGGGATCCCCACTAGCGTCCTCCACCTCTCGCGCGCGAACTGCCGCATCTCGGCGGCCGACGCGCGCCGGTCTTCCAGGAGCTGCACGGTGGTCATGCGCGCCACCATCCCGGAGAAGAGCACACAGGTGCACGTCGCGAGGAGCGCCCCCAGGACGGTGAAGACGCGTTGGGCCGCCTTCCCCTCGCCGGTCTGGTCACCCAGCCAGGCGAAGGCGCCGTACGCCAGGCAGGCGGCCATCAGCCCGGCGCAGGCCAGCGACAGTTTCTGGAGATCGAAGGAGAGCCTGACCGCAAGCGGGATGTCGCGCATGGTCCACTGGCGAAGACCAGTGGAGATGCCGGTTTCAGGGCCTGTAGTGATTTCCATTGACTTCCATTCAGGGCCCACCCATGGACGGACGCTCAGCGTATCGCCCCGGTCCGAAGTGTGTCAATCCGTCCGCCGCGGTAGCCGACCGGCCCGCTGTGCTAGGCTGCAGCGCATGGAAGGACATCGAGTGAGCGGGAAAGTCACCGCGGCCGGGAAAGTGGCCGCAGCGGCGATCGTTCTCGCGCTCGGGGTCGCAATCTTCGCACCCGGAGCGGCGTATGCCCGTCAGGAGACCGCACCGCCCGAGGAGCCCGAAGGTGATGCGACCCCGCAGGTACCGCAGGACGAGCAGCCAACAGTCACGCCGAAGACGATCACGGTGGGAGAGTTCCTGGTGCAGGTCGCAACCGCGCTGAAGCTGCAGGCCCCGCAAGGGGGGTTCGCACCCGATAGCGCGTCGTTCGCCCTGGTTGGCAAGGGGGTGCAGATCGAGACCCCGGCAGCCTCCCTGCTCACCGAGGGTGACGCCGTGAAGGTGCTGGATGCTCTTGGCTACCGGGTCGTAACCAGGACCCCCTCGCGCACCGTCAACGATCAGCAGGCGAAGCTGCTGATCGCGACCTTCCTCACGTCCACCCCGTCATAAGTATCGTGTCGTTGTCCCTCGAGGCCGGGCCTCTCGTGCCGCCCTCGTGTCCGGGGTTGAGGGCCGGAGGGCGCGAAAGAGGCGGCGTAACAGGCGCTTCGAGCCTCAGAGCTTCATCGAAAGCCAGGCATTAGTTTTCACTTCGCGTCTTGATGGGACGAGGCCGGTGCCTGTCCCGTTGCGCCGCCGCAGGAAAAAAAAGGAGCGTGCCAAGGATGGATAAAAAGGGAAACGCGATCGTGGCTGCGTGGAGGGATGCAGTCGCAGGTCATCAGCATTCGGTCCTGCGTCGCAGCGTGTGGCAGCTCGCCAGCACGTTGACCGGCTACGTGGCGCTGTGGGCCCTCATGATTCTCTCGCTGGGAATCTCCTACTGGCTCACTCTGGCGCTCGCCGTCTTTGCGGCCGGGTTCCTTGTCCGCATCTTCATCATCTTCCATGACGCCGGCCACGGCTCCTTCTTCGCCTCCCGCCGCGCCAACGACATCACGGGATTCATCACGGGGGTCCTGACCTTCACGCCTTATCTTGAGTGGCGTCACATGCACGCTCTGCATCACGCCACGTCGGGCGACCTCGATCGCCGCGGCCCGGGAGACGTCTGGACGCTCACCGTCGAGGAGTACGCCGCGGCCTCACGGTGGCAGCGCCTCAAGTATCGTATGACCCGGAACCCCTTCATCCTGTTCGTCATCGGGCCCCTCTACGTGTTCCTGATCGAGTACAGGTTCCCATGGAGCGCATCGGGCGAGAAGGAGCGCAGGGGCATTCATCTCACCAACGCCGCGCTGGCCGCCATCATGCTGGCGATGAGCCTCACCGTCGGCTTGAAGGCCTACCTGCTCATCGTGCTCCCCGTGCACATGATCGCCGGCGCGGTCGGCATGTGGCTCTTCTACGTGCAGCACCAGTTCGAGGACGTCTACTGGGAGCGGCGCGGAGAGTGGGACTTCACGCGCGCCGCGCTGAACGGCAGCTCGTTCTACAGACTGCCCAAAGTGCTGCAGTGGTTCACGGGCAACATCGGGTTCCACCACATCCACCACCTCAGCCCGGCCATCCCCAACTACAACCTCGAGCGATGCCACAACGGCAGCGCGATCTTCAAGAATGTGAAGCCCGTCACGCTCTGGTCGGGCATGAAGGCGCTCAAGTTCCGCCTCTGGGACGAGCGTCAGGGGAAGCTCGTCGGCTTCGGGCGCGTCAGGGCCTTCCGCAGGGAATTAGCGCATCGCCGCGAGATGCTCGCGGAGCGCGCCGCCGCCAAGGCGAGGCCGCCCATCTCGGTCTAGCGGCCCTGATCGGCGTCTCTGTCGCGCGCGATGGGGCGCGTCAGGCAGGTTGGTCCGCCGCATCCTTTGAGGCTGATCTCGCGCCCCGCGTACTCGATCACCTCGGCCCCGGCGGCGGTGAGGCGCGCCCGCGTGAGCGGGTTCCCTTCGAGCATCAGGCACACACGCGGCGCCAGCGCCAGGACGTTGCACCCCATCGTGTCGAACTCCGCGTCGGGCACCTCGACCGAGGCGATCCGGTACGCCTTCAGCGCATCGCGCAGCGCCGGCGGCATGAGCCGCGGATAGACGAGGGCCAGGTCGCGATCCAGCGGGCTGAAGATCGACATCAGGTGGAAGACGTCTCCGGCGGCATCCACCTCGGGGAGCGCGATCTCGATCACTTCGTCCACGCAGTCGCCAAGAAGCTCCCGGAGCTGGCGAATCCCCTCGGCGTTGGTGCGGCGCCCCCGGCCCACGGCGACCGTGCGCTCCGAGAGCCAGGCGACGTCGCCCCCCTCCAGGAGCCCCGTTCCAACGATTCTCCCCAGGACGCTCAGATCCAGCCCGCGCGCCAGCCGCTCGATCGCGGCGGGCTCGGATCGGCGGGCCTCCTTCCCCATGCTGCACAGGATGATCCCCCGGTCGCAGGCAACAGCCGCATCGCGCATGTAGATGGCGTCGAGGCTGAGATCCTCCTCCCGAGGGAGCAGCTCCACCGCGACGCCGCGATCCTCGAGGATCCGAACGAAACGGTCGTACTCCGCGACGGCGCTCTTGCGGTCGGGCCGGGCGGTGTAGTTCAGGGCGCGCCATGTGGCGTCGATCAGCGCGTCGCTGGCCCACGCATCGCGCACGTGCCGCAACAGGACGCGACGCAGCCGCCCGAAGTCTCCCTGGCCCGTCATGCAACCATCATGACGGTTCACCTTCCTTGCATCAAGCGGGTAAGATGGCCCGACCATGACCCGCGAGACGACTCCATCCGGTCCTGACGGCTCGCGACAAGCCCCACCCCAGGACGCCCGCCCGGGCCGGCTGAGGCCGGCGATCTTCGCCGTCATCGCAACCGCCATCGGCTTGATCCTCCTCGAGGGGCTGCTCAGCCTCATGTGGCTGGCGATCGACGCGGGCGCTTTCCGGCGCTCGCGGCCCACCATCCAGAGCGCGCGGCTCGAGGAGCACCACAGCCAGCACGATCCCGATCTTGGATGGCGGCACATCCCCGGTAAACGCATCGCCGACTTCTACGGGCCCGGCGCCTCCATGACCATCAACGCCGACGGATTCAGGGACGAAGAGCCAATCCTCGATCGCAAGCCCGCCGATCGCTTCCGCCTCGTCTGCCTCGGCGACTCACTGACGATGGGGTACGGTGTGGACGACCGCCAGACCTACCCCTTCCTCATGGAGACGCTCAATCCCCGTCTGCAGACGGTCAACATGGGGCAGGGGGGCTATTCGATCGGGCAGTGTTACCTCTGGTACAAGGAAGTGTCCGAACGTCTCGATGCCGACGCGCTGATCTTCGTCTTCATCGTCGATGACCTGCGGCGCATGGGCGAGACGCTCACCGAGAACGGATACAGCCGGCCCAGCTTCGCGCTTCAGGAGGGGAGAATCGTCACCGGCAACCAGCCCGTCCCGCAGAAGATCGACATCGGCCAGCCGGTGTTCGAGGCCGGCGCCTGGACCCGCTTCATCGTCGAGCACAATGCCATCAGCCGCACGATCAGCTCGGCTGCCGGCCGGTTCCGGTCGAAGCCGGAAGGCGACCCCGATTTGCTCGCGGTGACCCTCGCCATGTTCGACGCGCTGCACGACGATTGCGGCGCGCAGGAGCGGCCGTTCGCCCTGGTCCTGCTGCCGACGTTCTTCGAGATCCCCGGCATGGAGGGGTACGACGAGGGGATGGAGCGGCTCAACCGATCGCTCGCGGCGTCAGTGGGCGCGCATGCCGCACGCCGCGGCATCCCCTTCATCGATCTCTACCCCGCGGTCACGGCGCTGCCGGTCGAGCAGATCCGGCCGCTGTTCCTCGACGAGACCTATCACCACTACAGCCCGGCCGGCAACGAATTCATCGCCCGGACCCTGGACGATCGCCTCGGTCGCGCCATGCGCGGATATCCTTCCCGATCATGACCCCCGCACGCCGTCTGTGGAAATGGCTCCTTCGCGCGCTGGTGCTCGCGGGCGCCGTGCTCGCCACCATCGTGCTGGTGTTCGCGTTCCAGGCGCGCATGCGGCACCCCGACCTGAGCGCCTGGCACAGGCTGCGGCTCGCGGAAGAGTTCCGGGCGGGGGGCGCGGGGGTCGACACGTTCGATGATTATCTGCGCCTCGAGCAACGATTGTTCGCGGAGCTTCGCACCCGCGTGATGGACGACCCGCAGTCCGCCGACCCGTACACGCTGTCGAAGTATCACTCCGGGAGCGCCCCGGCCCGTCTCGCCTTCGAGACGCCCTACAACAGGTCGTACGAGCTGACCCCGTCGGATCCGCGCGGCGCGGTGCTGCTCGTGCACGGACTCTCCGACTCCCCCTACAGCATGCGCGCCCTCGCCGAGATCTTCTTCGCCCAGGGGTATTACGTCCTGGTGCTGCGCATGCCGGGCCACGGCACCATCCCGTCGATGCTGTGCGACGTCTCCTGGCGCGACTGGTACGCGGCCGTCGTGCTCGCCGCGAAGCATGCGGCGGCGCGGACCGGCCCCGGCCGGCCGTTCCTCGCCGGCGGCCACTCCACGGGCGCCGCGCTCCTCACGCTCTATTCCGTGCGCGCGCTCGACGACCCCTCGCTCCCCAGGCCGCAACGCCTCTATCTGATGTCGCCCGCCATCGGAATCTCGGATCTGGCCGTCCTGACCAACATCATCAGCGGGCTGTCGTTCATCCCCTGGTTCGAGAAGTCGAAGTGGCTCGACGTGCTCCCCGAGTACGACCCCTACAAGTACAACTCGTTCCCGGTGAACGCCGCCACCCAGATCTACCACGTGACGCGCGCGCTGCACGCCGCGCTCGCCGAAGCGGGGAGCGCGGGGCGGCTCGATGCGATGCCCCGCATCATCGTGTTCCATTCGCTGGTGGACGCGACGGTGGAGACCGTGGACGTGGTCCGGGAGCTGCTCGGCCTGCTCCCGGCGCGGGGCCACGAGCTGGTGGTGTTCGACGTGAACCGGCACGAGGCGCTGGAGGGATTGATCGCCCCGGCGCCGATGGAATACCTCGAACGCATCCGCAACGGGGTCGATCTGCCGTTCCGCATCACGCTGATCGGCAACCGGGGGGGCGACTCGATCGAGATCGCCTCCTACAGCCGCGAGACGGGGGGGAGCGACGTTCAGGTTTCGGAGCTGCCGCTGTCGTGGCCCTTCGGGGTCTTCTCGCTGGGGCACGTGGCAATCCCGTTTCCGCCCGACGATCCCGTGTACGGGCTCACGCCTCCCGCGGGCGGGAACCCCCGGTTCGCTCTGGGCGCCTTCCCGGCGCGCGGCGAGAGCGGCGCCCTGATGGTGCCGCTCGGCATGCTGGCGCGGCTGCGCAGCAATCCCTTCTTCGATGTCATCCGGGCGAAGGTGGTGGAATCGTGCCGGGAGGACGTCGTCGAGGCCACCGCTCACTGACCGCGCGGCGCGTGTCAGGGAGTCGTGACGTCTCTCAGCATGGGAGGGACCTTCTTCCAGGGATAGCCGTCGCGCCCCTGGCGGAAGCCGTAATCGAAGAGCGCCCTCATGTACCCGGTCTCGAAGTCCGCCGTGTGCTTGACGGTGAAGTCGTCGTCAATGTAGGCCAGGTTGAAGTCGAGCCCGTCCCGCTGCGCCGTCAGGTAGATGCGGTTGAGATCTCCCATCCCCTGCGTATGGATCAGCGACCCGATCGCCGGTCCTGCGATGCTGATGGTCCGGCGCTCGACGGGAGCCCACTGGGCGCGCACCTGGGAGTTGCGGATGACGTAGAGCTCGGCCTTGCGGTTCATCTCCTGGCCTAGGGCGGCCGCGACCGAGCGCATACTAGGCGGATAGATGAAGACCTGGGCCGACGCTCCTCCGTCCACGTGCATCTCCTCGTAGGGGGTGCCATCCACTTCGACCCGGAACATGGTGGGCGGGAAGGCTCCCGGAATGGCGGCCGAGGCGAGGAGGATGTTGCGGAACAGGTCGAGCGCTCCGGGGGCGCCGCTGGCCGCGATCTTTCCCATGTTCCAGATGATCGGCTGGCGCGCGTCGAGATTCGTCGTTCCCACCAGCAGGATGCGCCCCTTCTCATGCTCCTCGGCCACCTTCTTCATCAGGGCTTCGTCGACGTAGCGCGAGATCTGCACCCACAGCGGGCTGTTGTCGGCCATTGCGTCGTTGATGATCGCCGCCAGGATGAAGCGTTTCCGCGCCACGTCGGATGGTCCGAGCGACGTGTAGACGGTGCGCAGCACCTTGTCGTAGTCGGGGCCCGCGAACGCGAAGGGGGCGATCAGTGCTCCGGTGCTGATCCCGGTGGCCGCCTTGAAGACAGGGCGTTGTCCCGATTCGGTCCAGCCGCACAGCAGCCCGGCGCCGAAGGCCCCCTTGTCGCCTCCGCCGGAGACGGCGAGCAGCGTGGTGGGGGGCATTTCCGCTCCCTCGGCGAGCCCGAGGTGCTTTCTCTCGCGCTCCCGCGCCTCCAGCATGTCGCGCACGAAGGGCTCGATGTCGATGCCCACCCAGTACCTGGCGCCGGGGATGCCGGGGATTTCCGCGCGGACGGTGAGCTCCTCCGGGACCGCAGGGAGCCGCGGTGGGAGGCGCAGGCCGCGCGCCACCCAGACTCCGAGGACGGCCAGCACGATGACGACGATCCCCAGCACCACGGTCCATCTCTTCATCACCCCTCCCTTGCGTCGGTTCCTCGGAGGCCCGTCAGTACCGCTGCGGCACGAGCTTCCTGCCCTTGAGGGACGCCTGATCGTCGTAGGCCCCCTTCTTCGATCGGCCGGGCAGCTTCACCTTCTTGCGTGGCACTTTCTCGTATTTGATCAGGCTCAGGATGTGCGCGATGCCATTGAGTCGCGCGCGGCGCTTGTCATCCGAGTGCAGGATGTGCCACGGCGCGTGGCGCGTGTCGGTCGCCTCGAGCATCCTGTCCCGCGCGCGCGAATACTCGTACCACTTGCTGCGCGAGGGGAGGTCCATCGGGCTGAGCTTCCACTGGCGCAACGGGTCCTCGATGCGGGCCTCGAAGCGGCGCTTCTGCTCCTTGTCGCTGACCTCGAGCCAGATCTTGATGAGCTGGATCCCCGCCTCGACGATGTACTTCTCCAGCTCGGGACACAGCTTGAGAAAGCGCTTGTACCGTTCCTCGCTGACGAATCCCATCACCTTCTCCACGCCCAGCCGGTTGTACCAGCTCCGATCGAAGATCACGACTTCCCCGGCCGCGGGGAAGTGGGCCATGTAGCGCTGCATGTACATCTGACTCTTCTCGCGGTCCGAAGGAGCCGGCAGTGCGACCTGACGGAAGACGCGCGGGCTGACGCGCTCGGTGAGGGCCCGGATCGTGCCGCCCTTGCCGGCGGCGTCGCGCCCCTCGAACACGATGATGACCCGCGCGCCGGAATTCTTGACCCATTCCTGGAGCGTGCAGAGCTCTGCCTGAAGCTTCCCGAGCGCGTCCTCGTAGTCGTCGCGCTTCAGCTTGCCCGCTTTGGGTGCTTTCATCGGTCTCCTGTCGGATCTTGAGATGGAAGACGGGAGGGTACCACGAATGCTACGGGTCGAACCACGCGAACTGCCACCCCACGAGATAGGTGTCGAAGTCCGAGCCGGTCCGCGCCGACACGCCGGTGCTCGCGGCGAATTTGATCGACTGGCGCGGCGTGAGGGGCATTGAGAAAGTCCCGCCAACGCGCGTATTGCTCTGGCGCTCCGAGGGGGAGCCGCCGTCGACCGTGGACGCCCCCCCGCCGTACCAGGTCGCATTGAACGCGAACCACGCCCTCGACGCGAAGGTATAGCTGGCGTGAGCCTGGGCGGAGGTGAGCGGGTCCTGCCGCCGCGTCGCCTCCCCGGGGAAGAAGTCGTCGTTGTTGGTGAACAGCCACACGCCGACGTAGGCATCGAGGAACCAGCGTCCGACGGGAACCGAGACCCCCACCTCGGGCTTGAACGCCCACCGGTTCGTCCCCAGGTTGATGAGCTTGGTCCCGTCGTACTGGCCGGTGGGAGGCTGGATCGTCAAGCTCCCTCCCAGGACGGTCTTCCGGGGCGCCTTCGCGAACTCTTCGCGAGTCATCGCCGGCGGGCCCACGAAGTTCACCGACATCTTGAGCCGGAGATCGGCGAGCCCCGAGCGCTCGACGCGCTCTCTCTCCTCGAAGACCTCCCCCTCGATGTCCCCGAGCGCATACGCGAATCCGATCCCCACGAGCCCCTGGCGCCCTCCGATGCCGATGGTGCGCGCGTAGCCGGCCGTCGCCAGATTCAGGTTGGCCTCGACGTCGGTGACGGGGACCGTCGGGTCGAAGAGGACCTCACCTTTGGTGTTGCCGGCCGCCATCACGATGAAGTTCAATCCCACCGGTGAGCTCGAGTAGGCGCGCGGCTCCAGCTCCTGGGCCAGGGGGGTATCCGCGAGCGCACAGGCGATGGCGACGGCGGCGACGGCACAGGCGGTCCAGCGTCGTGATACCTGTGAACGATCGCGCGACAGGGCATCACCTCGGCGCGAAGGGGAGGATCTCGAGTTCTTTCCCCTGGACGAGCAGCGCAGTGGCCTGCGGGACGGCGGCCCATGCCTCGGCGAACCTGCCGATGGGCTCGGAGACCACGGCGCGCGCCTGATCTCCGAGAACCAGCGCCAGGTCAGGATTCAGAGGCGCAAGGTCGGACATATCGCGGCTGTAATGGAGTGTCGGGGCCTGGCCGTCGCTCGCGTAGCGCGCGGCCCAGATGCTCCTGCCGTCGCTGACCCCCACCGTCATCCACAGCGACTCCTCGACCCCGTGCTTGCGTCCCGTGCGCTCGATGAAGCCGGCCATACGGGCGACGGCGTCGAGCGGATCGGATTCGAGACCGAAGGTCAGGGCCAGGTGGAACATCACCTCGGAGTCGGTGGTCCCCTGGATCTCGTTGAACAGCGTCGGGTCGATCGCCAGCACCAGGTCACGACGCATCGCCTCGATCCCGAACACCTCGCCGTTGTGTACGAACAGCCAGCGGCCGTGCCGGAAAGGGTGGCAGTTGGTCTCCTGCACCGTGGCAAGGGACGTGGCGCGCACGTGCGCCAGGAAGAGGTGCGAGTCGATCTGGGCGGCGAGATCGCGCAGGTTGAAGTCGTTCCACGCCGGCCTGATGCTGCGAAACAGCCCCGGCTGCTCGCGCGCGCCGTACCATCCGACTCCGAAGCCGTCGCCGTTGGTGGGGGTCTCCGCCGAGCGGGAGCTCATGCTCTGGTCGATCAGATTGCTCTCGGCCTTGAACAAAAGGAGTTCCAGCGGAATCCGGTTCCCCGAGTAGGCCATCCAACGGCACATGCGCCCCGCCTCCGTGTGCGGTGGACGGTAGCACGTTCATGCTTGCCGGAGTGCGACAAAGCCATGATGACGACGGCAGTCTCCGTCGCCGTGATAGACTGCGCTCATACTGGAGAACGGCATTGAAAGTGCTTCTTATCCTGATGCTCCTCGTCCCCACGCTCCTGTGCGCCGACGATGTGTACATCCAGGGGGGAGCGAAGTTCTCCGGCCAGATCGTGAAGCAGACCGAGACGACGATCTCGCTGGACGTCGGGGATGGCATCGTGGGGATCCCGACGGCGCGCGTCGAGCGAATCGTCGATGGACTCTCGCCCCTCGAGGAGTACAACGCGCGCGCCGCCAAGCTCCAACCAAAGGACGCCAACGGCTGGCGTGACCTCGGCCGCTGGGCGGCGGACCAGGGGCTGGCGAAGCAGGCGAGCCACGCCTTCCACGCCGTGCTCCGGATCGATTCCGATGACCTGGAGGCGCGCAGCGCCCTGGGGTTCGTGCATATCAACGGAGTTTGGATGACGGAGGAACAGAGCTATCGCGCCCAGGGGTTCGTCAAATACGACGACGAGTGGATGACGATGGCCGAAGTGCAACTGGCCCAGACGACCGCCGCCGCGGAGCAGGCGCGGCAGGAGGCGGAGGATCGCGCGGACATGGCCCATATGGCGGCCCAGGATGCCGAATGGCAGGCGCGGGAAGCGCAGAAACAAGCCGAGGAGGCGCAGAGGGAGGATCTCGGCTGGGACCCGCCTGTCTACTGGGGAGGATGGGGGTATGGCGTGAACTACTGGCCGTCCACGGCCAGTGTGGTCCGCTGGCCCGCCAACAGGCCGGTGCAGCGTCCGGTACAGCGTCCAGCGACGCGAGTCCCACGATGAAGCGGGCGCGCGCCGGTATATCCGTGGCCTTCCTCGCCATCGCGCTGACCGCGCCGGCCTCGCCGGACGCGCAGCCCGACAGCGTCGACACTATCGTCGCGCGTCACGTCGCCGCCCGCGGCGGCCTCGAACGGATCCGCTCCATCAAGACGCTGCGCGAGAAGGGACACCTGTTCGCGGGGGCGGGCCGCCAGGCGGTCATCACGCGGCAGCTCAAGCGCCCGAGCATGACACGCATCGAGTTCACCCTCCAGGGAGTCACCAGCGTCTACGTCTCGGACGGCGCGCGCGGCTGGAAGATGTCTCCGTTCGACGGCGACGTCGAGCCGGCTCCCCTCGCCGAGGAGGCGGTGATGGAGGCGGCCGAACAGGCCGACATCGAAGGGCCGCTGCTCGACTGGAAGGCCAAGGGGCACCAGGTGGAGCTCGTCGGGCGCGAGGCCGTCGGTGGCCGCGAGACCTGGAAGCTGAAGCTCACCCTCAAGAGCGGCACGGTGCGCCACGAGTATCTCGACGTGGAGTCGCTGCTGCGGGTCCGAACCGAAACGACGCGCACCGTGCGCGGGCGGCCGGTGCAGATCGAGACCACCTTCGGCGACTACAGGACGACCGGGGGCGTCCTCTTCCCCCACACGATCGAGGTCGCGGCCCGCGGTCGGGCCCAGCGCCTGCGCATCGTCGTCAACTCGATCGAAGTCAACCCGCCCCTCGGCGACGACCTCTTCGCAATGAAGGAGACTGTCGGCGGGATCTAGTGTCCCACCACGTCCCTCCGTGGCGTCATCCGCCTCAGTACAATGAGAGCAGGATGAGCGCCTCGAGGATCGGGAATGACGCCTCCTTCGTCGTGGGCCGCGGTCGATCCGCCGCGGCCTGGAGGGCGCTCGCGATCGCGACGTGTCTGATGAGTGCCCAATGCGTCCCGGGACTGGCGGCCGAGGAAGAGCCGGCTCCACCGGCGGCCACAGGCTCCGAGTCGAAGATCCGCTCGGATGAGGATGGCTGGCTGGATCTCAGCGAGTTCCTCGACGAGTCCTACGGTTTCGTCCCGCTGCTTATCCCCATCACTGAGCCCGCGGTCGGCTACGGCGCCGCCGGCGCCCTGGTGTTCCTCGACAGGCCGACGGGCGAGGCGCCGGCGGGGCTCAGCCGTCCGAACATCACCGCGGCCGGCGGATTCGGCACGCAGAACGGCACGTGGGGCCTTCTTGCGGGCGACGTGCGCCAATGGCACGACAACCGTCTGCAGACGGTGGTGGGGGCGATCTACTCCTCGGTGAATCTCGACTTCTACGGCGTCGGTGAAGATGCCGCGCTGAAGGACGACCCACTCTCCTACAACCTAGAACCTACGGGAGGCGCCGCCCGCGCGCGCTACAGGCTCGGCGACTCGCACCTCTGGGCCGGGCTCACCGCCGTCTTTATCACGACGGACGTCACCCTCGAGGAGTCCACGGCGTCGCCAGAGCTGCTGGATTTCACCGGTCAGTCCGACGTCGGCGGTCTGGTCCCGTCTCTCACCTGGGATTCCCGCGACAACATTCTCACGCCGACCCGTGGGACCTACTGCGAGGGCTCGGTGGGTCTGTTCGCCCCTGCCTTCGGAAGCGACGACGCATTTCAGCGCGTCGGCCTGACGCTGTTGCACTACAGGCCGCTGCATCCCTCGGTGACGCTGGGTGTGCGGGGGGGCGCAACCCTCAGCTTCGGAGACACTCCCTTCTACCTCTTTCCCTTCATCACCCTGCGCGGCGCTCCGGTCCTGCGCTACCAGGGGGAGCAGGTGGTCGAAACCGAAATCGAGCTGCGCTGGCAGTTCTGGAAGCGCTTCAGTCTCATCGGTTTCGTCGGCGGGGGCGCCACGTGGAGCGAGTTCGAAGGAGCCGACAGCAACAAGACGGTGCTGACCGGCGGCACGGGCTTCCGCTACGAGCTGGCCCGCAAGTATGGGCTGCACGCGGGGCTGGACGTGGGGTTCGGCCCGGACGTCACGGCGCTGTACGTCCAGTTCGGCAGCGCCTGGGCTCGACCATGATCGGCGCTCGGTGGCACTGACGAGGTGGCGGAGATCAGCCCGGTGTGGAGCCGCTCCCCGCTTCGGGGACCTTCTCGGGGTAGAGGCGCTCGAACTCCGGGTCGCCTCTGAGGATGGTCAGGTCGGGGTCCCGCCGCGCCCAGTCGGAGTCTTTGAATCCGTTGCGCCACGCCTTGGCGAGCGCATCGAGCGCCTCGGCCTTCTTGTTCATCGAACAGAAGGTGCAGGCGGCGTTGTAATGAACCATCGCCTCGTTGGGGCGCAGCAGCATGGCGAGGTTCGCTTCGCGCACCGCGTCTTCGTGGCGCCCCTCCTCGGCGTAGTTGGTGGCCACCAGGATCCGCGCCCGCGCGTCTTCGGGAACCTGCCGCAGGTGTCCCTCCAGGGCCTGGATGGTCCGGTGGCGGATGTTCCTCAAGGCCTCCTTCTTCCCGAGGGCGCCCAGCGAGTTCAGGATCGGGACGTAGACGTTGTAGTCGGTGCCGCTCGATTCGAGCGCGTCGTCGGCGATGTTGGCGACCTCCTGGTACTTTCCCGAGGCATAGAGGCCGCGCAGCAGCAGGTAGTAGGCCCCTTCGCAATCCTTCTTGCGCGCGATGACGTTGCGCACGATCGCCGTCATCTCGTCGTACTGTCCCTTGGCGTAGAGGATCCACGCCTGGGCGACCATGACCTCCGGAACGTCGGGCTGCAGCGCCATCGCCCGCTCGGCGGCGGCGCGGGCGCGGTGGATCCAGACGTCCTCTCGCGAGTAGTGGGCGTGGTAGTAGGCGCAGACGTTGGCGATGGCGGCGAAGCCCAGCGCGAAGTTCTGATCCTGCGTCACCGCGTTCTCGAACATCTGGAGCGCGAACTCCAGATCCTGGCGCGTGAGGCGCCGGGCGTAGCTGCGCCCGCGCAGGAAGAGGTCATACGCCTGCAGGTTGTCCGTCGGCTTGGCCGCGATGGCGTCCTGCTCCTGGGGCGAGAGCTGGATGCGCAGCGCCGCGGCGATCTTCTGCGCGATCTCGTCCTGCACGACGAAGACGTCCTGCATCTCGCGGTCGTAGCGCTCCGACCAGAGAGGAAAATCGGTGTGCGTGTCGACGAGCTGGGTGGTGATCCTGAGCCTGCTCCCCGCGCGGCGCAGGCTGCCGGCGAGCACGTAGGCCGCGCCGATCTGCTGGCCGACCTGGCCCGGCGTGACCGTCTTGTCGCGATAGGCCAGCACCGTGGGACGCGAGAAGACCTTCATCCCCTGGATCTTGGACAGCTCGGTGATGATGTCCTCGGTGATGCCGTCGCGGAAGTACTCGTCCTCCTTCACGCCGCTCAGGCTCTCGAAGTAGAGCACCGCAATCGATTTCTCGGAAGACTTGACCGGCGCCTTCGAGTCGGAGAGGTCGCCCGCCGTCCGGCGTCCCGAATCGAGATCGCGCTTCATGCGCAGCAGATCGGTCTTCAATTCGGTGGCCGTCTGGTAGCGGAGATTCCGATCCTTCTCCAGCGCCTTGTCGAGGATCCTCCCGAGGTCGGCGGGGAGCTTCGGATTGGCCTCCACGAGCGGGCGCGGCGGGCGGTTCAGGATCGCTTCGTAGACCACCGGCTGCGTGTCTCCCGGGAAGGGGAGCTGGCCGGTCGCCATCTGGTAGAGCACCGCGCCGAGCGAGAAGAGATCGGTGCGCGCGTCGGTGAGTTGGCCGCGCGCCTGCTCCGGGGACATGTAGTAGACGGTCCCGACCACGGTCCCCGCCATCGTGAGCTGGCCCGCCCTGAGCGCCGTCACGGCGTGGGACGGTGTGCCGTCGTGATCGACGGCCGCGCCGCCGATTTTCGCCAGCCCGAAATCGAGGATCTTGAGCTGGCCGCGGGAGTTGATCATCAAGTTCACCGGCTTGAGGTCCCGGTGCACGATGCCCTTCGAATGCGCCGACTCGAGGGCGTCGGAGATCTGGATCCCGATGTCCAGGATCTCGTTCAGCTCGATCGGCTGACGTCCCATCCGCCGGGCGAGCGTCTCCCCTTCGAGCAGCTCCATCACGATGAAATGCTGCCGTTCGTGCTGCTCGATGGAATGAACCGTGCAGATTCCGGGATGATTCAGCGACGAGGCGGCCCGGGCCTCCCTCTGGAATCGCTCGAGGATGGAAGGGTCGTGCTCCATCTCTTCGGTGAGGAACTTGACCGCGACCCGCCGCCCGAGCTGGCTGTCTTCGGCTTCGAAGACGACTCCCATGCCGCCGGCGCCGAGCTTGCGCAGGATCTTGTAATGCGAGATGGTGCTGCCGACCTCGACATCCATTGCGCAGGACCCCTCCTCCCTCGAACGCCGCAGGGTTCACGGAACCAGGCATGCGACCCCCGTGGTGCCGCATCGCATGTCTGTCAGCGCTGGGGACAGGCGGGAATCTTAACACGCCGATGATCCGAATCGCCGCGGTGCAGGTGCGTCTCAGTGCCCCGAGGGGGCGCCGCGCTTCTCGATGGTCATCGTGACGACCTGCGTGCCCGCGTCTTTCGACGGCTCGATGAGGGTCGAAGACCTCCAGGTCGTGCCGTCGGCATCCTTGTAGGTCCCCTCGACCCTGCCGGCGCTGGCGTTCACCCGCTGGGGCTCGAGACTCCACCCCGGAAGCGCCGAGACCTTCTCCACGATATAGGCCATCAGCGCTTCGGGTGTAATCTCCCCTTGGATGGTGAAGCGACGCTCCCACTGGTTCCTGTCGCCGGACGTCGCCACGAGCGTCGTCTCCACCCCATCGGGTGGGGCGAAGCTGGGCAGGCGCATGTCGGCGAGCGCCGCGCGGGCGAAGGTCGACTCCGGGCGCCAGTCGTACTCCAGGTGCAGGGCGAGCTGCCTGGCGCGGGCCTGGCCTTGGATCTTCGCGACCAGGTAGAGGCTGGCGTCGATGCCCGAGGAGAGCCCGGCGGAGGTGATGACCTTGCCGTTGTCCACGAAGCGCTGATCGGTGACGACCGTGGTCTTCGGCGCGAACGTCCGCAGCTCGTCGATGAGTCCGTAGAAGGTGGTGGCCTTCGCGCCGTCGAGCAGCCCGGCCTTGGCCAGGATGAACGCTCCGTTGCAGACCGACATGACGTGCTCGGCTGACTGCGCCTTCGCGGCCACCCAGGCCACCACGGTCGGATTGTCGTAGGCGTTGTTGGCCGCGCCGCCGGGGACCACGAGGATGTCGGGCTCCGGCGCGTTCTCGAAGCTGTACTTCGGCGTGACGGTCATCCCCATGGCGGTGGTCAGGGTCACACCGGTCTCCGAGACCGTGTAGACGCGGGTGTCGTCCATCTGGCCGAAGACCTCGTAGGGTCCCGTGTAGTCGATGATCTGCACCCCCTCGAAGAGCAGGATGGCGACGTTGGCAACCTCCTTCAGCTCGTCCTCACTGACCAGGGCCATCCCGCACACGGGGCACCTCCCGGCTTGCTCGTGGGTCGTGTTGTCGCACTCCTGATTGCAGGGGGCGCAGAAAAACTCTCCGCCTGCCTGAGGCATCCCGGTCCCGGCGACCATCAGCGCGACGAGCGCCGAGGCGGCGATGAAGCTCCTTGCGTTGCGTATGCTCATGCGATCGCTCTCCTCTTGTTGTTCCGTATGCGCCATGACGAGGGGTTGGCGCCGAATCTGCGCATCCATAGCCGTCGGAGCTGACGCGAGTCGGCGAAGCCGCACTCGGCGGCGACGCGGTCCATGGTGTACTCCGGATTGCGCAGGAGGTTCGCGGCCACCTCAAGCTTGATGTGCGTCGTGTAGGCCTTCAGGGTGATGCCAGTGGCCTGCTTGAAGACGCGGGTGAGGTTCCGCGGGCTCATCCCCGCAACTTCCGCGAGCTGCTCGATTGTGGGCTTCTGCTCCATGTGGCTCAGGAGCCAGTCCTGGGCCTTGTGAATTCCCGCGTGCACGTGGGTGCGGTCGTCGAGGAACACGCTCTGCTGCGGGCTCTCGCCACGCCGCCTCAGGTAGACGACCATCTCCCGCGCGACTCTGGAGACCAGAAGAGGGCCGTGCTCCTGCTCGACCATGGAGAGGGCCATGTCGATCCCCGCGGCCACACCGGCGCTGGTGATGAGCGAGCCGTCGCGAACGTACAGACGGTCGCTGACGACGTGCGCCCGGGGGAAGAGCGTCTGGAGCAGGGGAGTTACCTTCCAGTGTGTCGTGCACTGCCTTCGGTCGAGCAGGCCGGCGTGCCCCAGGAGGAAAGCGCCGCTGCAGATCGAGCCGAGACTGCCGCCCGCCGGCTCCACGCTTCGCAGCCAGCGTGCCGGCACCTTCAGCCCGCGCAGGAGCGTTGAGTCGAGACCGGGCACGAGCACGATGTCGCCCTTCCGGATCTCCGGCAGAGGCTCCAGCCCCGCGAGGGTGAGCCCCTGCGCGGTCTTCAGTGTCGGCGTCTCGGAGCAGGTGTGGATCTCGTACGCGGCGCCGAATCCGTTCGCCTCGTAGAAGACCTGCATGGGTCCGGCCAGATCGAGCACGTGCACCTGGGGGACCAGCAGGAAGAAGACGCGGCGGTGCTCCCGCCGCATTGGACGTTTCGTCGTGACGCTGCGGGCCATGAGTCCTCCGGGCGGAACAGGCATCATTCCAGCCATGATTATCTACTATCTAAGCTGCCTGTTCATAGCTATTTAAAGCCATTCTACGGACTTTTCAGGCCATGCGCCGTGACAGCGGATGGAAGATCCACGTCAGGGCGTGGTCGACGACGTAAGGGGTGGCGTCGTTGCTGGAGTCGGCGGTGGTCGTCAGCTCGGTGCAGATGCCATTGTCGTCCGTAGGCGTTCAGATCATGCCGTCATTCGAAAGCCACAACCCCTTGATTCTCCTTGAGTAGCGCGGCCTTTCCCGATACACTCCCAACATCCGCTAAAAGCCCCGCCCAGCGGGGCATATCAGAGGGGGTGCAATTTTGAGAAAAGTCGTCACCTTCATGTTCGTGTGCGGCGTGATGCTCATGAGCGTCAGTGCCGCCAACGCATGGCATGCGAATGGCAGGGTGTTTTGCGATGTAAACGGAAACGAGGTGATCGATTCGGGAGACACACCGCTCAAGGGAGTGATCGTGACGGTCGAGAATCTCGGCCTGACCTTCTCCGGTTCCGACGCGACCGACTCGTCCGGATTCTTCAAGATCTCGCTGCCGGACGATCCCGACTCGTTTTTAGAGACCCTCGACCCGGCCACATTGCCGTTCGACGCGGTCATCATCATTTCGCCCACGAGTGAGTTCGCCTTCTCGACGACGGAGGACAATTCGTCCTCGGAGAACGACTGGCTCATCAGCAGCTCCCTGTGCGAGGCGGGAGTGTGCTGGCTCACCGGGGGAGGAGTGAAGTTCGAGTCGTCTCTGGGCCTGACCAATCTGGCACAGAAAGGTCCGCTGAACACCCTGGGTGGGAACGTGAATCCCGGCTGCAGCCCGACGGCCGGAGAGGGAGGGCAGTGGAACCACGTCGCCCATAGCGACAAGATCCACTTCCAGGGGTTTGCCATCCAGGTCGTCCGGTGCGGAAACGTTGATGGAATCGAACCGGGTTCGGAATCGCCCGAGACCCCCTTCAACTTCATCGAGTTCGAGGGGACCGGGAGGGTCCAGGGCATCAAGGGGAACAAGGCCGGAGACGAGCCTCTGGTTTACTTCTTTGCCCGTGCCGAGGATCGCAACGAGCCCGGAAGCAACGGGGCGAAGGACGGGGAGGACATCGACCGCTACTTCCTCCATGTGTTCACCGATCCGGGCGATCCGTCGGGATCGACGGTGTTTCTCCTGGATCTCGACGGCGACCCTGACACGGTGGATCCCGTCACCATCACGGGTGGCAACCTCCAGATTCACATCAGCAGCTGCGACAACCCGCCGCTCTCAGCCGCGGGGAGCGTGCCTGTACCCGATGGTGACCGTGCGGTGCAGAAGCCTATCAAGACGCAAGTTCAGCGCGTTCGCTGATCGAGAACGATCCCCGTCCGGATCCGTGGCAGCGACCGCGGTGACGACGGGGCGCAGGGTGTAGCGGCGCCCGCTGCCCGTTTC
>Ga0137314_1000061_pt1 | contig 39539 bp, 56 predicted proteins | sample EasRivERMZT199_2_FD_102289 | JGI IMG/M metagenome (GOLD analysis project Ga0137314, IMG submission 102289) | Soil microbial communities from meander-bound floodplain in the East River, Colorado, USA - East River MetaG ERMZT199_2 | ecosystem: Environmental > Terrestrial > Soil > Floodplain ... | reverse complement strand
TAGAACTTGCACGGTCCACCCTTCGACTTACTGAAGGGGCACCACTTGCATTCCCGACTCGGTTCTTCGGGCCAGACCTCCGTGGTGTAGAGCTTGTTGGCGAACTCCTCGTAGTACTTGCGCCGAGCTGCGAGGTACTCGGCGGTGTACTCCTTGGTGTAGGCGTCGTCCATGTCCAGGAACCAGTACTCTGCACGTGCCTTCGTTGCTGTGGGGTGCTTGCTGATCCCGATGATCGCATACAACTCGATTTGTTCATCCGAGGGCACGCGGAATTTGCCTGTCTTGAAGTCGACCACCCCGACAGTCTGTTCCTCGAAGTAGTCGGCGTCCATCTTGGCTCTGACCCACGTGCCTTCCTGGAACCAGTTCTTGAGTGGCTTCCACTTGTTGTCCAGGCCAATCGCCTGCTCAGAAGTGAACAGGGGCTTTGCCTTCAACTCGTCGAGTCGGGGCTGCCAAACAGGATCAACCTGTGCCTCAGGCATGGAGGTAATCCACCCCTGCAGGTAAGCCTCGATGGTCTCGTGTATCTTGCCGCCGCGCTCCATGGCCGCATTGCCTTCGCTGCCTTCCTTGCGCTTCTCGATGTACTGGTAGTAGAACTTCTTCTTGCAGGCCTTGTAGGTCTCCATCTTGCTGAAGCCCCATGGCTCGGTGTACTTGATCATTCAAAGCTCCGCGAAGTTATAGCCGGTTGAGGGGTCTACGGTTACCTTGTACCGTAGTATGTCCTGAAACGAGCCTGCCATCGCCTTGACGAGCTTGTCACTGGTGGTGCCGATCGGCGCCTGTGCCACGAGCTGATCATGTACCGAGAGGACTAGCTCGCCTTCGTCCTCATCGTCGTAGTCGATCATCGCCTTCTTGGTCTGATCAGCTGCCGAACCTTGAATCTTGTAGTTGACCAGCTTGTAGCTGTACTCGACTACTCGACCGTTGATGATCTTGATTGTCGGATCTGTGTAGTACTCACGACCTGCTAGCGTGGTAACACAGCCACCCGATTTCCCAAGATCCGTCTGTTCTTTCTGGAACTTCTTGATATCGGGCAGGGCCGCAAGATAACGGGCTTTGATTCTCGCCGCGTCTTCGTAACCGATGCCAAGCGACTCAGACACCCTGCCGATGCCTGCGCCGTACAGGACCGCGAAACCGAGTGTCTTGGCGACACGACGCGTAACACCGGCGATCTTTGCAGCAATCTCGTGAATGTCGGCGTCAGGTTGTGCAATGACGGACTCCAGCAAGACGCCTTGGCTGAAGTGTGCGAGTAGTCGCATCTCCTGCGCCTTGTAGTCACCCCCCACGAACACCATACCTGGGTCGGGGATGATGTATTGTCGTATCGATGGAAGCTCGAAAGGAGGTGTGAACCCGACACGCTTGAAAGTATCACGTAGTTCTTCCCACTCGACTGGGATGTTCTGTAGGTTCGGGCTCGACGAGAGCCGCCCCGTTCGAGCACCTGTATCCGAGTAGTTACGGAACTGATTCCATCGAAGAAATAGCCGACCATGCCGATCATACTGGACGACCCAGGGTTGCATGAACGTCCGAAGTGAGGTACCGATGGCGGACCGAAGGAGGAGGTTGCAAAGTAGTTCGTCATCACCTATCGCCTGCATCAGTGATTCTTTGGAGACCGAGCGCCGACCTTTCGGGGTAGACAGGAATCCCTTGGACTTGCCAGCAGCTTCGAGAGCATTGGCCAGGTCCTCGTTGCTATCAACGTCGACCTTGTAACCGAGTATCTCCCAGATCCGCTCGTCGATCTCTTCGAGTTTCTGCCAGTACATGTCCGTGTCTGCTTTCAGACGGGGGCCATCCAGGTTGATGCCACGACGCTCCATCCGATTGATGACCGGCATCAACCGCATCTCAAGTTGTGTGGGGTTCATCGCGTCTCCCACGAAGCACTACCAATCTTGGAGACGTCTCTGGTATGATTCATCTTGCTACCGGGTTTGGGATTGGCCTTGCCGAGATGTGCCTCGACAGCCATGTAGTAGTCGAACAGACCCTTGGTACGGATCACGTCGCCAATGGCGTAAGGTCCGACGACCTGGGCAGGAGCCTTCGAAATATGGGCACCCCACTGCTTGTCATTAGCTCTAACGACGCCGTGCCTGATGAGCCACTCCCGTACAGCGTCCTGCTCCTCAGGCGGCATCCCGAGATACTCGGCGGCAAGCGGCTTGAGGGACAGCTCTCCGTATGGGTTATGAAGAAAAGCGAGCAACATCGTGTCTGCGCTCCGATCCCACGGAAAGTCGAGTTCCCACTTCTCGACCAAGATACTGGCATCAAAAGCAGTGTTGTGCGCGATCCAGAATGTCTCGGGATCTTGGAGAAGGGTCCAAGCAACATGGTATGCGTCTGCCTCTGTGCAGTTGTTCCCTTCCGGGTGCCCCCACGCGTAATACTTGGTCTGCTTCATGTGCCCTTCAAGCACATGTAAGGCCAGACCGACGGGGGCCGGTGGATACTTCGGTCTGTTCTCGATCTCTTCAGACTCAAAGTCAAATACTACTTCGATCATCGTACTTTGTCCTTGTAAGACCCTGGCACTAAGGCCAGGGTCACTACCTCCAGAAAGACTCAGGCCTGAGGCTTCTTCTTAGGCTTGCTTGTTCTTCCGACGACCGCGCATGAACGCGAGCGCCGCAAGGCCGGCGGCGAAGAGCGCGTAGGTCTCCGGCTCGGGCACCGCGGTGACTTGCAGGTTGCCGGCGTAGGATGCCGGTTGTCCCGCGGCCAGGCCCGAGATGGTGCCGGTGACGTTCAGCGCGTAGGTGCCAGCTTCGAGCGTGAAGAAGTCGATCACCGAGGCGTAGTTCGGAACCGTGTTGCCGTCCGCGAGCAGACCTCCCACGGTGAGCGCCGTGCAGGCCGCCCCCGTGCCGCCGCAGGTGCTGCTGTCCACGTCGAAGAGCTTGACATCGAAGTTGCTGATGTTGGCGATCGGCAGAAAGATGCCGTTGAGCGTGGCCGCCCCGAGCGCAGCGATGTCGAAGACCCACCAGTTGCTGAAGTCGCCGTTCTGGCCCGTGGTGCTGTTGGCGAACGTGCTGTTGTCGTTGGTCGCCGGGTCATGGCTGCCGAGGTTCGTCGCCGGTTGGCCGGCGATGTACGTGCAGTTGTCGCACACCACGACCGCGTTCGCCGCACTTGCCGCGAGGGCCAGTACCGCTGCCGCGATCAGATTCAATTTCCTCATGGTATATCTCCTACTGGTTACCGCCAAATAGCGGCGACATGCGCACAGTATGTACATGTCGCTGCTATCTAAAGACCTGGCCCGAAGGCCAGGTCAAAAGTCTCAGGCCTGAGGCTTCTTACGGCTGCTTCTTCTTCCGCCGACGGTTCAGCCAGGCCATTGCCGCCAGACCTGCGCCGAACAGCGCGTAGGTCTCGGGCTCAGGCACCGGCGTCACGTCGAAGGGGGTGCCTCCGGGTGGGACCGTGCCGTTGAACCAGCCGCTGCCGCCGTTGGCCAGACCTTGCGCGTGCGTGGCGAACAGGAAGCCGTTCTTGCCTTCCGGACCGTTGACGCTTAGGCTGTTGAACTGCGACAACGTGGCTCCGAGGAAGTCCCAGGACAACGTGTCCGTGCCGTCGAACCGCGGCGGGTTGCTGGACAGATCGATCTTCCAGTCGAAGAACCCGTCGCCGTCGGCCTTGAAGCTGTTGCTGGCGAAGCTGAAGCCCTCGTAAGAAGCCAGCCCCGTACCGGCGACGTTGGAGATGCTGAGTGGACCTCCGTTGTAGTTGCCGGACAGCTCGGTGATGAACTCACCCGCAACCATCGTGCCCTGGAACTCGAAGTGGACCCCGCCAGCGAACGAAGTCACCGTGAGGATCGAGCACCCCGTCGCTGCGACCGCGCAGTCCGTGCCCCCGCTGAACTCATTGGTGAACCCGATGTCCACCGCCTGTGCGGGTGCATGGATCATGGCGAGTGCCGTCAGCACCCCCAGCGCCACGCTCTTGAGCTTGAACTTTTTCATAGAACTCTCTCCTGGTGGTTACCGCCCACTTTGGACGGCGGTATAGATTCAATCAAACCTATACCGCTGCCCACTGAAAAAACCCCTAACCCGGAGGTTAGGGGTGAAACCCATCAACGTTGGCAACTGCTGTTGGGTAACCTATTCTTCGCGATCCAGGTTCGGATACGGCTGAAGCGCCAGCTGCATCGCTTCGTCCTGCTTCTGCATGAGCAGCTGGACGTCGATGTCAGGGCTGTGCTCCTTGATGTCCAGATGCACCTTGAAGAAGGACTTCTTGTCCTCGGTCACGGAAAGGACGCCGATGAACTCGCCGCTCAGCCGACCTGCGTTGGCGCATCGGCCGACGTAGGTTTGAATTGCGCCGAGACTCGTGACGGGGACTTTCGCCGTATACATGGGCGCCGACTTGAGGGGTATTCCTGCCGGAACCACAATGACTCGAGCACCCTCACGGCAAGCCTTGCCCTTGCCAGGTACTGAAGATCCAGGCCGTGGAGGAGCGGTGCCCCACTTGTTCTTGGGGCACGCCATGCACGAATCGCTTTGAGGGTCGGCAGCCTCGGGATGAGGTTCGCCCGAATCCAGTGCATAGCATGCTGGAACTTGCGCATTGTCCGGGTCGTACGGACCGTCGTACCACGCCCGCTCGGGGATCGCTGCCAGTACACGAACTTCGGCTTGATTGTTCGGTACCGGCTGGCCGTCGACCTTGAGGTTTGCATTCTTGAACGTGATGAACGCACCACTGGTGCGGAGAGACTGAGCCGCCTTCGCCTGGCGCTCCAGCTGTTCCTGGATCCGCTTCTTGATGACGTCAGTACTTTCGACTTCGCCTGTTGACATTATGTCTGCTCCGTAGTTAGGTCCCACAAGCGGCTGAATGTTTCCAGCCACCGCCTTTGCTCTTCGTTAACCTTTCCTGAAACAAGTTGCTCATCTGCCGACTCATGCGGCAGGCCCTGTGCTATCTGCCACATTTTGAGTGCGGCAGATAGAAACTCTTCAACTGCGAGCTCAGCTCCCACGACTCGCCTTGGTCAAGCTGATGTCCACGTCCTCGACCATGGAGACGCCAGGTACCGCAACGTCTTCCTCGAACCGCGCACGCCATGCGGTGACGCTAATCCGCTTCTGCAGCAGATCGAACTCCCCCGTCTTCTGGATGTGCGCCTGCAAGATTTCCCAGTCCTCGACCAGAGGGATCTTGCTGATCTTGATGCCGGCCGTCGCTACGGCGCCGCTGGCCTTCGTGAGACCGATCGCCGTGAGCATTTCGAACAAACGCTCGCGAGCTTTGACCTCTTCGCCCTTGAGTTCATCGACCTTGCGCTGAAGGCCGAGCCGGTGTTCCCGAATCGCGTACAGCGCGTCAATTGCCGCGCCGAGCTCCGTGCTTTGCTCGTTGCTCATTCCTCAAGCTCCCTAATCGCCAATTCGAAGACAGAGGGGTAGTACTCCTGCTCGGTCATGGTGCCGATCTTGCGCACGATGACCCGACCGCTAGAGTTCTCGTTGTGGGGGATACGGAAGCCGACGACTTCGAAGATCTCATTCCTCATGTCGAGGACTCGCATCCCTGGCAAGACCTCGGCTTCCGTAGCCTTTTCAACCAGTACATGTCTCATTGAACTTTGCTCCTTTGACCTAGTATCAGCTGCGAGATTGCGGCTGAAATTCAATTATATCGTAAATGACGTCCTAAGGGAAATCTATTTACATTTTGTTACACCTGACTTTACAAGAGATGGCGCTGAGGGTTGGCCCAGACAATGTAGTCGATCATGTCCTGTATCTTGCACAAGAGGTCATCAACTGCTTCCTGTTCTGTCTCCCCCCAACCGATGGGGTCCCCCTCCTGATAGCTTGCGGGGACTGCCTGCCAACGGAGTACAGGGGACCAGTGCGACGAACCATCGAGGCACTGCCTGGTGAGGACGGTGTCGTTCTCGAGGTTCATTGCTGGCCGTCCGTGAAAGCTTGGAAGGTCGTGAAGCGGGGTGCATCGATGGCCCCGTAGTCGAAGGTCTTGTACTTGATCTCCCGGCCGATGATCATGTGCGGCATCTGGAAGTACTTCTGCCGCTGGGCATGCGTCATCTTCCCTGGACTTATCCGAAGATCTTGTTGAAGGCTATGATCACGTCCAAGGATAGTACCAACACGGCCAGCACCCAGCATATTAGCAGCATGAGTACTGCGGGTAGTGAAGCCAAGATCATCAAGCGTCGCGGGATTGAGGTTGGTAACTCCTTCCTCAATTCCAGTAACCATTGCTTCGCCATCGCGGAACCTCTTAAGTTTGCGCAACAGTCCGTCACGCGGGGTTGACCTGCCGTTCTTGTAGGGACCTTGCGGATCACGGATCATGATTCCCTCGAAGCCGGCCGCAAGCATCTCCTTTTCGTACTCGGCTAGCTCATTCAGGGTGTGGATGACCCGATGCGGTAACAGCCGAATGAAGGGGGTGTGCGATTCTGACTTGGTTTCGTTGAAGATGCGCAACATGTCATAGCGTTGCGCAAACATCGCGTTGGGATAGATGAAGTTGTCGAATACCCAGTAGGTGAACGCAGGCTCGCCATCATGGGACATGACGCCTGATGACGTACGGTTGAAGACATCCGCGCCATTAGGCTCCCCGACGACCAGCTCACCATCGAGGCCATGAAAAACCTGGTGCCCGATCTTCGAACGGATGTAGTTGTTCGGGATCAGCTTTCCATTTCGTGACAAAGGCTGACCTGCTACGACTAAGCATCTGATGCCGTCGAGTTTGGGTGACACTGCAGCTGGAAAGCTCAGTATCGTTGGATCTGTTAGCGTGCTCGCTAGCAGAGGTCTAAAGATTTCCATGTCTATTTCCTTATCGCCTTAAAGCAGTTGATCATGGTACCAGCTAGTGATGTGTAGGCAGACTCCTGAAAAGATGAAGCAAAAACAAGCTGAGCAGGTCTATAGCGCTCAGGACGAAGAAGATACGGGAATTGTGGTGATGCTGACAGTTCTGTGAGCTTACGATTGATCATGTTTCGAGCACGAACTAGATCGTTGCTCTGCATATATGTGGCAATGTGCGAGGCAGCAAGAATGGGCAAGCCATCGGCTTTGAACGTGGCACATTCCTTCTTCTCGAGCACACCTAGAATGATGTCGGTCAGAGCATCTGGCCTGAAATGCTCTGCGTTCATGAGCTCGGCCACATTTGTAATGTGGGCATGCTCGTCCTGCAGCTTTTGCGGAAGGTCCTCGCGCTCCAGGCGTAGGTCAAACCAATTAGAACCTTTGAGCTCCGGAGCCTTGGCCGCTACTTCTGCCATGATCTGCAGTCTAGTAACGTAGTCCATCCGCTTGATCTTCTCAACATTCAGATAGAAGAAGCGTCGAGAACCAGTATAGTCAGATAGCTGATCACCGCGATTAGTTGTACCAACAAAGATAAAGCCACGTGGCACAATGGTGTTGACTTTGGCATAGGCCACGCGGTATTCATCGAAGCGCTCTGTCAAGAACTGTTTCAATCTGTCTTGGTTGGTCTTTCTTGATTCGAAGATGATGCCCTCACCAAGGTCAACAACGAGGGCTGCAGTGATAGTTTGTTTGAAAGTACGATCGTCACCAGTTGATCCAGGAAGGTCGGTGATGGGCCTGTAGAAACTGAATCCGTCAATGGTAGCGAGATCTTCAAAGAACGTAGTCTTTCCAATTCCTTGGGCTCCATTGAGAATAGGAACGCGATCAACTTTTGTTCCGGGCTCCAGGATTCGTAGAACAAGTCCTGTGAAGAGGAGGCGCCCCCATTCGTTGGCGACCTTTGGTCGGTCGGTTTCGAAATACTCTGATCCCCAGGTTTCGAGACGAGGGATTCCATCCCAAGGAAGTACTTTGACGAATTCTTGGACGAGGTCATAGGTGGTACCTTTGACGCGGTATGAATTGTATGCGCCTGAGATTGCACCTGCAGGATACCGCGGGCTGATGTCGCCTTGCAGATACTGCAAGGACATGTCCATCATGGTATCAGGTGAGATCTGGTGCTTGTTCGAGTCGATAAAGCCCAGACGCTTGTCGCAGACGATCTTTGTAGCTTTGAAATGATAGGCTAGGAGCTTAGACCCATTCAGTTCATTGTGGATCAGTCCGCCTTTGTCATTCAAGCTGCAATCAAGTTGCTGATACAGCAATGTCCGATTGATTGCCAGCTTCTCGAATGGTACTAAGACGAGCTTGCTTGGTGCAGCCTCTACATCCTGGTAAATCCAATCGTCCACCCCCTTCCATTCGGCAGGAGGTACAAAGAGGGTCATCGTTGCATTCAATGCTTCGATGCAAGACTGCAGTGTCAGTGCTGCACGTCCTACGTTCTTGTTGTCGATCACATCGCCATCTAGGACAACGAACACTTGCCGTCCGGGGGTGATCAACAACTGAAGCTTCTCAATGAGTGAGTAACTTTCGTTCTTCTCACTCTTGCGCACTGCGTTCCAGCAACCGCCTATGGCTACGACAGCTTGGCCCCAGCCATGCTTGTAAACTGCAGCACCTTTCTTTTCACCTTCGACAATCCACAATGGACCATCGTACATCTCCATGATGTCAGTGCCAGGGGGTAGCCAGATGTCTGGTGCCACGCCTGGAGTGGAGATGTATTTGTTTTCTTCGCGGTTAATACGAATACGGTAGAGCTTGTCGTTACCGTTGTACGGAAAGCAATACGCTGGTCCGTATTTATCTGAAGGGATCGGGTAGCACCCCGTATCAACCGTTGTTAAGCCTGACCTTCCCAGGTCATATTCCATAAACTCAACAGACTTCTTATCCCAAGGAGCCGGCGGCGGCGCGGCAAAAAGAAATGTGGCCAAGACGTTCTCGGATTAGTGCAGCAGTTAGACTCTAGTTGAAGAGTGGAGACGGCGGGTGATCAAGCCCGCCGCCTTTGATCCACCGTGTCTCACGACACACTCTGCACCAAGAGCCGCACGACCGAGTGGTCGCGTAATACAATTATATCGTGTTTTCACGGCCAAAGGAAATCTATTTACATTTTGTTACTTCTCACTCGTCGAAGAGTGCTAGATAAGCGGCCACTTCTGCAGGGTCATATGCGGCTGCCTTCAGCTTGTTTAAACTTACTTCAAGAGGCCTAAGATTTGTGTAATGGCAAAGACGCATCAAGTCTTTCGGCGTAGTTGCAGCCGAAAGAGTATGCCGATGGTCTATCTCCCAGTATGTGCCATAGTTATACCAGGTCATACCATTAACGAACTGCTCCTCTAAATATCCAAATAGTTCGTTAATGTTACAGCCAAACATTTTGTGGCTTTCGCCATCTTCTTTGAAGTATCCATTCTTTATTGCTATTGTTATGCGGGTCCGCAGAACGTTAGTAAAACGCTTTAAGGGGTCAGCATTGCGCACCCGTACTTTTTCTAGCCAGCAAGTCCAGCAAGTATGCCTTTGAAAACCGCTGGCTTTGCTATACGCTAGTTTAGTTCCATCATAAGGTTTCCATTCTTTACAACAATTGCAAAGACGCAAGCCTCTAGATTCTAACTCTGATACAACCGCACGCTGTTGCCTTACCAACTGCTTTTGTTGCTTAGCAGCTGCCCATTCTATGCGTAATGTCCTAAGCTGTTCTATCGTAGTATTATCACTACGCCTAGATAAAGCTAAGCAATCCCAACAACGCGCACCATAGAAACCTTGCTCTTTGGAATAGCGCTTTGCCTTAGCATCGAATGGTTTGCTAAGGCAACAATATGTGCAGTACTTGAAACTCATGTTATCGACAGTCAGCATTGAGGTGGATGGACATGTTTTCGATGTCCCGCGCGAACGCGTGCATCCAAGATGGCGAGCCCCAATGCGCGTGGGGCTGAGCACGAAGAATCATGTCGATGGTCTGATCGGGGAGCAGCTTCGGACCAGGGATCACCTCCGTGATGGTAATGGTATAGTGTTGCCCATGAAGGACAACGATGGCCGTCTTGGGGTGCTCGAGGAGCTGGTCAGGCTTCTTCTTCATGGCGGGCCCCCGTAAACCACATCGAACCCTTCTTCCATGGTCGGAGGTTCGTAGGCCTTGATCATGTCCTCGATGACGTGGAGGGGGATGTATCTGCCGCCGTTCTTTACCCGTTGCTGCACGCGCTCATAGAGCTGCGATGCCGTGAGTCCCGTGAAGTCGAGGCACACGCGCTTGTGCTTAGTGCCGACCCAGTTCAGCTTCGCGGTCCGTGACTCACGCGTCATGCTGGTTTGGTCGACATAGATGTGCTTTCCTTGATTGGTCAGATCGAACATCTTGCGCCGAAGCACCATGCTCAAGTTGCCGAACGGGATCGTCTTGTGTACCTGCCGCTGCTTCGCCGGAGGCAGCCCCCGCATTCTGGCATCTAGGAAGTCATCCGTACTACACCTTTCCACGATGGGTATGGCTTTCTTGAGCTCGTGGAAGAAGGTGGACTTGCCGCTGCCCGGGGGGCCGACTGCCATGATGAACAGCGGACCTTCATCCACCCAGTACTGGATGCATGCAATCGTGGCATTCGTGTCGAGCAGGCTCATGGTCAGGCCCCCGTCGCTCGGTCAGCTGCCTCGTTCTCTGCCCTGATGCAATGCGTCTCGCGGTTTGCATGCATCTTCAAATGCTGGTACAGCCGACCGATGGGAACTGCCTTGCCGCAGAACCCGCAGCTGCAGTAGGCCCGGAGCTTGAAGCCCTGCGCTTTGTTCAGCGGGTACACCCAGCAAGCGATGCCGTTGATCATCCGAAGCGGCATGCCTTCAGCCGGCCATGCTTGGTTCCTGCTGGCCATGCCGAACAGTTCCTTGACGTCGCCCGTCGTCACATCGCGCCCGTACTTGTTGCGGATGCGGTACTTGGTGAAGGCCTCGTTCATTTGACGCTCCTGAGATTGCGATTGAGGACTTTGAAGGGGGTGACTGCCGTGATGATCACCGACTTGCGGTCGTTGGACATGCTCAGACGAGCGATGTCGTGGCCGTTGTTCAGGTTCGTGATTGTGGCTCGGGCATACCCGTCATTGACCAGGTGCTTTGCCGCTGCGATGATCGCGCTTTCCCGAGTCTTGCAGTGCCCCCGCCATGCGCCGGCGTAGTCGGTCTGAAACGGCCGCGGTGAGCCGGTGTTCTTTGCCTTGTGGTGGTTCTTGTACTTTGTCATTTGGCCGTTTCCTTTAGAAGTATGAGCCAAGCAGGAATGACCCAGCCCGAGGGGGTCAGCTTGGCAAAGAGTTCCTCGAGCTTTGCGCATTGCGCGCTGGTGATGCCGTGGATGATCATCGGTATGCTGCTCCTATGATCATGATGAAAAGAAGAGCGGCGGCAATCCCAGCAAGGGGACCACCATAGGCCCCCGCAACTGAGACCATCACCACGAACAGTGTCATGCGTAAGATCATGATTTGCAGCCCTCGTAGATGAGGGAGCCCACGATCCAGGCCAGGAACAGAAGGGCTAGGCCCAAACCTGCTCCGTAGAACCCGCCGAAGACGAAGCCGATTGCTGCAGCTGTGACAAACCACATCATTTCTGCACCGCCGGCTCGAGGCAGTCGTCAGTGCAACCGCATTCGGTGTCCGTCGTGCACTCCGTGGCCCATGCCATCACTGACAGGGCCAGGAGCAGGCCGATCGCGATCGCCAGGATCATGCCTGTGATGCGGTTGTCCTTCTTTCGCCGATGGGGGCCGGACATTGCCGACGTGCGCTTGACATCCGTGTAAGGATCACGGTAGCTTTTGGCTTCACGCATCTGCAGGTCCCTCCTTGCCGGGGCCCTTCTTGAACATCAGCTCCCACTCTTCGGCAGTGATGCCGGTCATCAGGAACTCACGCTCGTCAGGCGTCAAATACGGCATCGCCCGCTGGATGAGCTCGCCGTTGATCCACGCGGCATAGTCCTCCCAGTCGATGTTGAGCACCATCTCGTGCTCCTTGTTCGAGTACCCGCTGATCTTCTTGACCTTGCGGGGCTCTCTGTTCTTACCATTAGCCATGTTCAACCACCTCTCTTTTGATACCTGTTGATGATGTCATTCAACCTGCTGATCTCTTCGTCCTTGTCAGCTATTTCCTTGTGCAACTTATGCAGCACAAACCTATACTTCTTGATTGCCTCTTCCATTTCTATCTTAGACATGGAGGAGATAGGTTTGGACTGCTTGCTTGCGGGTTTATCCATGGGAGCTCCTGTTAATGTTTAATTATATCATACCTAGGTGTTCCAAGGGAAATCTTTTTACATCTCGTTACACCTAGGTTCCGGGGAGCTGCTTGGTACTATTGCACCTTCATGAACCGGCCGTCACCTTGCATGACGAACCTCTGGCCGCGCCCGATGCCGAACCCGACGCCGAACACCCGATGGCAATCATCGCACATGATCGCCCAGCTGCCTCCTGATCCCGTGCTTCCGTCTACGAAGCTGGTCAGTATCCCCTCGCCTCGCAACTGGCACTTTACGGGGGCCTGACCTTGCCAGTACTGTGCCACAATGGGCTTCGCGCTATTGCTATGCATGATGTGCTATGCTCCTTGCGCTTAGTACAGAGCCGCCGACCAAGAGCCGACACATTCCGTGTTGCACTGCTTCCACTTTTTCAGCACTTCTTGTGCGTCTTCGAGCGTAATGCTATGCACTTTGTGCAACTGCACCAGCTTGCTCCAGTAGCTGTTCTTGTTCTGCTCTCCGGGCTTCTTGTAGTGCATCTGGGTGTGCACGACCAACGTTCCGGTCACTTCCTTCGGCGTCATAACTACTCTCCACGATCTGCGTCGCACTATGCTCGCATTGGTTAGCCGCCAATTCGGGGGCCGCTAACCAATATGCACTGCGCTATGCTCTGCCAACTGTTGTGTATTCATACGTGTGTGCGCACATTTATATCACATCAATTAAAATTATACCATAGTCGTATATAAACATATGTCCGACGTGATGCGTGCGCCGTTTTTCGAACGGCCGCACGCATCAATGCGTCTTTATTTGGTCATTTCCTCCAGCTGTTGGGCGCTGAATTCGACCACGACGTTCTTGCCGCGGGACGCCGTGCCCTCGAGCAGCCCCTTCTTGCGCATATCCGTTTTGTACCACGCGATGCACGCCGGCGTCGTCTTGCTGCCTTCGAACGTCTTGAGCACCAGCTCGAGGATCTCGGCGTTCGTCTTCTTGCTGTTCTTCAGCATGTGCCGCACGAACGCACCAATGCCGAGTGCCGCGGGCTTCGTGCTCTGCACTTCGCTCGATGCGCCTTCTTCTGCCGGGGTATCGGCCCCCGCATCGCTCGTCGTGTCTTGCACTTCGCTCGATGCGCTCTGCTCTGCCGAGGTATCCACCCCCTCTTGGGACTGCTCAACCTGCTCACGCTTGATCTGATGGGTCTTGCTCATTCTAAATACTCCTAAGTTCAAAATAGAAGAAGGGCGAATTCCCTGCTTCAACAACTATTTTATCGTCTTTGAAAAAAGAGGGGAATCCTTATTACAATCTGTTTCACTTTGGTGGGAAGGGCTATAGGCGAAGTGCTGGGCCCAGCAAACCATTCGATTCCGGTAGGACCGCACTGTTTTGGCCAATCCGCCCAGCCGACAGGCTAAAAAGAAAGGGCCTTTCGGCCCTTCCTCTTAGTCACACAGCTTCTGCAGTTCCTCCTTCGTCATCTCGACCTTGAACTTCTGCGACCTGCCGGCTTCGATCTTGCCTTCCTTGCGCAGCTTCGACTTGTACCATGCGACGCAAGCCATGCTCGTCTTGCATCCGTCGAAGTTCTTCTTGACCAGCTCGAGGATCTCCGTGTTCGACTTCGTCGAGTTCAGGATCATGTACGTAATGAACTGTCCGATATTCATGACTCTTCAACCTTTCATTTATACTTTGATTCAATCAACTTGATTGTTTATTCAAAGTATGAAGATATTATAAATTGAAAAGTTGTAACTGTGTTCTACAATTGTTAATAGAGTGTCACGAATGCAACCAAATGTAACAATGTTCTTGGAGAGGGAGGCGGGGGGCCTCGGTCGGAAGGGCCCACCCACGCACATAGAATTTTTCAATTTCCGCTACCAGTAAATCACTCAACACATTGCGACAATCATAGATTATCGCGCCAGTTCAACCACATTCGTCGGGCCGAGCCGATCGTCGGGCCTTTTGATATCCCACGGCGGGCCACAACACGTTTTAAGGCTCCTAAGGCCGTCGGCCTTTATATCGCGGCTCGCACGATTTCAGCGTGTTATAAGCCATTATAAACGTCCAAGTGTTACGATTCGTTACGAATTTTACAAAATGTTACGCTCCTACGCTATTCCCCTGGCCACGAAATCGCGATATAATGGTTGCACGTACACCTGAGCCAACTCGTAACGACTCGTAACAACCATGTCGCAGGACAAGCCCCCCTCACTGCTGCCATCGTTGATTCCCGCCGGACCTCCGGTGTTCCGCGCCCCTCCTGGGTCCCTTCAGGAGGAGGCCTCCCCTCAGCGCGTGAACCGCCAACTCCGCGAGTTGTTCCGCGAAGCATTCGACAATCTCGGCGGTGCACCCTGGTTGGTCGAGTTCGCATCGAAGTCCGATCAGAACGCGCGGGTGTTCGTGCAAGCGATCAGCAAGTTGTTGCCCCCCGCAAACGATCCCAAGGGCGGAAATGGGGTCATCATCGACGTGCCGTGGCTGACCGGCGCGCGACTCAGCTACAAGCGCGATCAGCAAGACGAGATCATCGACGTCCAAGTCAAAGGAGAGTGATATGAAGGCCCACAAGGATTTCCTGCTCGACCAGCAGCCACAGTTCGAGGCGTACACCAACGACCTCACGGAGTTCGTCGGCAGCGAAGAGTTCAGTGAGCTCTCCGTCCAAGAGCAGAGCTACCTCGAGGCCGAGCTCCCCCTGATGCAGCAGCTCAGTGCGCTCCTCAAGAGCCACGCGGAGGCGCAGAAAGTCACGAAAGAAGCTGAAGCGACGAAGAAGAAGTCCCTGGAGGTCCAAGCGAAGGCGGCGCCGAAGGACGAGGTTGCGGCGAAGAAGAAGGCCGACGAGGAAGCCGCCAAGAAGAAGGCGGAAGACGACGCCGCGGCTGCCGCCAAGAAGAAGGCGGAAGACGACGCGAAGGCGAAGACGAAGTAGCCGATGCTCAAGTACGTCCCGAGGGAACAGTTCGTTCCCTTCCACAACCGCAAACAGCGTTGGGCAACGCTGTGCACGCACCGCCGTGCAGGAAAGACCGTCGGTTTAGTAAACGACTTGGTTTTCGGGGCTCTTGAGTGCGAGTTGTACAAACCCCAGCTGGCTTACATCGGACCTACATACGCGCAGGCGAAGCGCGTCGCATGGACCTACCTGAAGGACTACGCCGAGCCGTACATGAGTCGGCCCCCACAGGAAGCAGAGCTGAAGGTGACGCTCCATGGCGACCGAACACTCTACGTACTTGGGGCTGACAACGCAGATGCCCTGCGCGGCATGTATCTCGATGGCGGTGTTGGCGACGAGTATGCACTATTTCGGCCTTCGGTGTTCCCACAGGTCATTCGCCCGACTCTATCGGACCGGAATGGTTGGTTCGTGTTTGCTTCCACCCCTCGGGGCAAGAATTTGTTTTACGATGTCGTCAAGGAGGCTCGGGTGGACCCCGAGTGGTTCCACCTTGAGCTTCGTGCAGACACCTCCGGGATAATCCCTCCCCGAGAGCTAGCCGAACTTCGAAAGCACATGGACCCCGAGGAGTTTGCACAGGAGTACCTGTGTAGCTTCGATTCGGCATTGAAGGGCGCGATCTACGCAGACGAGCTCAATGATGCGTTCATGCATGGGCAAATCAAGCCTGGACTCTACGACCACAACCTTGCCACGCACGTCGTCTTCGACTTGGGGTTCACCGATGCCACTGTTGCAATTTACTGGCAAGAAGCGGCTTACTCCCGTGGCGATTTGCCGGTGCGAATCGTGCACGTTGAGGCGACCCAAGGCAAAGATATTTTCCATCACATCGGCAAGATCCAAGAGTTCGCCGGCGAACTCGGGGACATCTGGCTCCCCCATGACGCGCGGGCGAAGAACCTCCAAACTGGTCGATCCCTCATCGAACAGTTCTTGAAAGAGGGTTTGCGTCCCAGGCTCGTACCGAACCACAAGGTGCGCGACCGGATCGCGGCTACACGCCGTCTGTTCCCGCTGATTGCCTTTGAACAGGACGCCTGCGAGGACTTGATCGAAGCGCTGAAGGGCTACCGTCGAGTCTGGGACGACAAACACCTCATCTTCAGCGATGTGCCCCTCCACGACTGGTGTTCCGACTACGCTGACAGCTTCGGCTACATGTGCGTGGTCGCGCACCAGAAATACAAGCGCGTCGTGGAGAAGAAAGTAGCAGAACCAGTCGGAAGCGGCTGGAACTATGCCTTCAACCTCGATGATCTGCATGCCAATCGAGAACATATGCTCGGGAATAGGAGAATCGCGTGATCTCTGACAGCCCGATGTCGGGTTCTCCAACCATCGTCGACCCGAAGAAGCTCAAACCCATCGAGCTTTGGACGACGGAGATTGCGTATGCCGAGCAGGAACTGAAGAAGTTCCATGAACGGGCGCGTGCATGCGTCCGGCGGTACGTGGATGAGCGTGATGCGCTGGATGCGCCGAACAAGTGGTTCAACTTGTTCTACGCCAACACGAAGATCATGAAGGCGGCGCTCTATGCCCAACTTCCCAAGCCCGAAGTTCAGCGAAAGTTCATTGACTATAATGATCAACTCGCTCGGGTCGCCGCGAATATGCTCCAACGAGCAATTACCCCCGATGGAGACGATCCTCGGGACCTTTTCGATTCCACAATGCGCCACGTCGCACTTGACCGTCTCGTCAGCGGGCTTGGGCAAGCATGGTGCCGTCTTGAAACTGACACTGAAGACGCAGAACTGATCCTGGAGGGGCAGTACCAATCTGCTGGCGAAGGACTGGAGGGTGCAAATGATCACCACAACGCCCCACTATACTCCGGGTTCAAAACCGGACCTGCCCCCGACGAAGGGCAACAGCAACTTCCCGGTATGGAAGCTGCTGGGACTCCTCCTTCTGGGACCCCTGGCGGTGCTCCTCCTCAGCCTGGCGGGGATGCTGGGGCTCCTCCTGTTCCTGGCGTGCCTCCCGGTGCTCCTGTTCCGGGAATGGAAGCAGTTGCCGCCCAGGACCAAACGATTCTGAAGTTCAAGCGGATCACCGACCAGCGCGTGGCGGTGGACTACGTGTACTGGGAGGACTTCATCTGGTCTCCCTGCCGGGTGTGGGAAGAGCGTCGCTGGGTAGGCCGTAAGGTCTACATGGATCGTGATCAGCTGAAGAAGCGGTTCGGTGAAGAGAAGGGCGGCAAGGTCCCCCTCAACCATCGTCCGCAGAACATGAACCTGAACACATACCCCGGTGGTGTGGTTCCGGTCAATCAGGCCATCCAAATGGCCTGTGTCTTCGAGATTTGGGACCGCGTCCACCGGAAGGTCATCTGGATGTCGAAGGACATGCCGGAGGTCCTGGACGAGAAGGACGACTTCTTGAACCTGGTTGGGTTCGAGCCGTGCCCGCGTCCTCTATTCGCCAACATCTCGACTTCGAACACAGTCCCCCGTCCGGACTACTACCTCGTCCAGGATCAGTACAACGAGCTCGATCAGGTCAACAACCGGATCTCGATGCTCGTCAAGGCCTGTAAGGTCGTCGGCGTCTACGATCAAGCTGCGACTGGCATCCAGCGCATGCTGTTGGAGGGGACCGACAATACCTTGATCCCAGTTGACAACTGGGCGATGTTCGCTGAGAAGGGTGGAGTCAAGGGCCAGGTTGATTGGCTGCCCCTCGAGCAGATCGTCAATGCGCTCCAGCGCCTTTATGAAGCGCGGGAGGGGATCAAGGCCCAGATCTATGAAATCACTGGTATTGCCGATATTGTTCGCGGCGCTAGCAAAGCTTCTGAAACACTGGGTGCACAAGAGATCAAGGCGAAGTTTGCGTCGGTTCGTATCAAGGACACTCAGGACGAGGTTGCGCGGTTTGCTGCTGAACTCCTACGGATTAAAGCCGAGATACAGGTCAAGCACTTTGACCCGGAGCTTCTTATCCGTAAGAGTAACATCATGCGGACGGATGACGCGGACCTCGCTCAGGAAGCCGTCGAGCTCCTACAGAGCGAAGAAGGCTTCGAATGGCGAATCGTCGTCACCTCCGATCAGATTGCCCAGACCGACTACGCCATGGAAAAGGCGGATCGGATCGAGCTCCTTACCTCTGTCTCTGGCTATCTTAGCACCTCGGGTGAACTGATTGCCAGCAAGCCGGAAGTCGCCCCCTTACTGATCGGCATCCTCAAGTGGGCGATCGCAGGGTTCAAGAATGCTCGAGATATCGAGGGTATGCTGGATCGTGCCCTCGACGACATGATCAAGAATCCGCCCGAACCGCAACCTGATCCGGCGGCGGAGCAGGCGAAGGCCGAGATGGCGATGGCACAGCAAGAGCATCAGATGAAGATGCAAGAGATGCAGTCCAAGATCCAGCTCAAACAGCAGGAGATGCAGCTCAAGATCCAAGCCAAGCTCAAGGAAATGGAGATGGCTGACGCGCAAGGCCGCCAGGAGCTCCAAATGGAGGTCCAGCGGATGCAGATGGAGCTGATGATGGCTCAGCAAGAGCACAGCTTCAAGATGCAGGCCCTGCGCGAAGAAAATGACATGAAGATGCAGACAATGGAGCGTGAAGCCTCGCTCAAGTCCAGCATTGCAGCGCAGCAGGGCGCGATGCAGATGCGGCAGGCGCATGTCCAGGGCCTGATCAAGACGCGGCAGATGCAGGATCAAGGCGCCCAGAAGGTGCAGAACATGCGGGCAGAGGCAAAAGCGCGTCCGAAGCCAGCGACGAAGCCAGCAACGAGGCACTGATGAGAAAGTGTTGGGTTTACATCAACGGGGTTGCCTATGAAAAGGGAACTGAGCCAGATGCTCGCGCTCTCGGAGTGTCGATGGGCCCGACTTTCATTCCAGATGTCCCTTACTTCGTGTCTCCGATCGATCGCACGGTTGTCAAGGGCAGAGCGGGCATACGTGACCATTGTGCTCGGCACAATGTGGTTCCGACTCAAGAGTTGGCTGGTCTTCCAATGGGTACACAGCCTGTGGCGCCCGACCGGAAGCAGCTCCGACAAGACATCATCAAGGTGATGCACCAGAAAGGACACATGTCATGAGCCTGATCAATCTTCTCATCTGGGTCATCATCCTTGGCCTGGTGTTCTACGTCGTCTATTGGGCCCTGTCGCAGATGCCCCTTCCGGCGCCCTTTGCCGTCGTGGCCCGTGTGGTTCTGGCACTCATCGTGGTCGTGGTACTGCTGAGTTTGTTGTTCGGTGGGATTCAGGTCCCAGTTCTTCTCAAATAGGAGTAGGCGATGCCTCCAGTTGACGGCCAAGAAGGCCAAGTTTCAGAATCCCGCGAAGTCTCCTTGCGGGACTCGATCGACAGTGCTGTCGCGCTCGTCGAGTCTCCGCAGGAATCGGCCCCCTCAAACCTGCCTGCCGTCCGTGAAGAGCGGACGACGGAGCGGAGTGAACCTGCGCGTGAGGTGGCGAATGTCGTCGACCTCAACAAGCCGCAGGAATCCAAGCTGACCGAGAAACCTGGTCAGCAGCGTCAAGTGCAGGTCGAACCTGCACCAAAGGCATGGAAAGCGTCCGCTCAAGCCAAGTGGGCGTCCCTGCCGGCGGAGGTCCGCCAAGAAGTTCAACGTCGAGAAGCAGAAGTTTCGAAGGTCTTCGGTGAGACTGGTGCCATGCGCCAGGCAGTTGCAACGTTCAATGAAATCATCCGTCCCTACGAAGGCCGCATGCGTGCCGTCGGGCTGGAACCGCTTGAAGCTGTCGCAGAGTTGATGAAGGCAGATCACATCCTCTCCTCGGCTCCTCCGATGCAACGCGCTCAGTACATGGCGGTGCTCATCGGGGAGTACGGGGTGGACGTTCGCCTTCTCGATGATGCCCTGTCCGGACAGGTCACCTCCGCCGATCCTGTCGAGTCGAGACTCGAGCAGATGTTGGCAGAGCGCCTGACTCCTCTCCAGAGCTTCCTCGCGCAACAAGCCCAGGTCGCGCAGTACCAAGAACAGCGGGTTCAAGCGGATGCGTCAGCGACCATCGAGCAAATGGCACAGGACAACATCACGTACCCGTACTTCGAATCAGTACGGGAAGACATGGCGGACATCATCGAGATGAATGCTAAACGACAGGTCTACTTGACGCCTCAACAGGCGTACCAGCGGGCCGTCGCGATGAACCCTGAGTGGGGCGCCCAAATGGCGCAGCAGGCACAGCAAGGACGTCAGCTCACGCAAGCACAGCAGATCAATGCTCGTGCCCAGCGTGCGCTCAACGCCTCTTCTGGTGTCTCTGGCGCGCCGAGTGGCTCACCCGTAGGCGGGGGTAGTCAAGGGGGAAGTCTCAGAGACACGATCGAGGCAGCGTTCAGCCAAGTAGCGGGGAGATGACATGATCAGGCTCCTGAAGAAGCTACAGAAGTTCACCATCCCTGAGGCGGTGAATGAGGCGACACCCACTCTTCGGATCATCCGGAACGACCCAAACAAACCTCGTGTACGCAACTCCGGTAGAGTAGCGCGCTTGCGCAAAATGCCGCCCATCATTCCTTAGGGAGACCATCATGGCTTTCGCCAACGCTGCCATCAGCGACATCATCGCGACGACCATCCAGTCGCGCACCGGCACCATCGCCGACAACGTCACGAAGAACAACCTCATCCTCACCCGGATGAAGCAGAAGGGGAACATCAAGCCGTTCGGCGGCGGCAATGTCATCCTCGAAGAGCTCTCGTTCCAGGCCAACGGCAACGCCGGCTGGTACGCGGGTTACGACCTGTTGCCCATCGCGGCACAGGACGTGATCAGCGCCGCGCAGTACGACATCAAGCAGGCCGCCTGCCCCGTGACGATCTCCGGCCTCGATCAGCTGCAGAACAGCGGCCGAGAGCAGATCATCGACCTCCTCGAAGCCCGCGTCAACGTCGGCGAGAGCTCCATGGCGAACCTCATCGCCCAGGGCCTCTACTCCGATGGTCTCGCCGCAGGTGGCAAGCAGATCGACGGTCTCCTGAAGCAGGTCTCGCAGGCGCCCGGCACCGGGATCGTCGGCGGTATCGATCGTCTGACCTGGACGTTCTGGCGCAACCAGACCTTCGACGTCTCGGTTGAAGGTCCGACGGCGACCTCGGCGACCAACATCCAGACGTACTTCAACAAGCTCTGGGCCAAGTGCGTCCGCGGCAACGACCGACCCGACCTGATCATGGTCGACAACGTCTACTGGGGCTTCTACATGGCGTCGCTCCAGGCCATCCAGCGGTTCACCGACAGCGAGACGGCCAAGCTCGGCTTCGTGACGATCAAGTACATGGATGCGGATGTCTGCCTCGACGGCGGCATCGGCGGCTACATGCCCGCCAGCGTCGCGTACTTCCTCAACACGAAGTACATCAAGTACCGTCCGCACCGCGACCGCAACATGGTTCCGCTGTCGCCGGGCCAGCGGTACTCGGTCAACCAGGACGCCGCCGTCCAGATCCTGGCCTGGGCCGGGAACCTGACGATGTCGGGTGCCCAGTTCCAAGGGGTCATGTTCGAGTAGGTTACGGAGTCCCCGGCGGGATCGCCCTAGACGGTGAAGCTTCGGCCTACACCAACTAGCCCGCCGGGGGTGCTCCCTCACACAGGAGAAAGAAATGCCAGCAGGTCTTCCCGGCTCAACAGCCGTCCAGAACGCGGCGAACCCATCGCTCGGACTCACGGTCATCTTCGACCTGCTGTCCGGTCCGAAGGGTTCGCCGTTCGACAACGACAAGGATTACGGCAACGCCGTACATCCGTACTTCAAGTTGGACACGACCACGCCAGCCGTGGCCAACGCCAACGCGTCAACAGGAGCGCTCTCGACCGGCATCGGCTTCGGTCCCAACGTGCTCCTCTCGCCGCCGGCAGTCACCGCAATCCCGCGTGCCGGCTTCACCGACGACTACAAGCCTGGCATCAGCACGCCAACACCGGCGGATGCAGCCGACTCGACGTACATGTACATCGGGGGCGGCAAGTGCACCAAGAACGTCGACGGCCTCGCGCCGGCAGTGCCCTACGTTGCCGGCTTCGGCATCGGTGCGGCAGGTCAGGGTGGCACGCGTGACCAAGGCGCAGGTCCGGCCTTCACCGGCTTCTCAATGAAGATGGTGACGTCCGCGGGCACGGTGGCCAACGGCGCCGCAGTCGAGGTCGGCTTCCTCAACCGTGTCGGTTTCACGATCGGGCTGGCAGACAGCACGTTCGGTGTCAGCAACACGGCGTCGGCAGTTCCTTCGTAAGGGAGGTGGCGGCTTCGGCCGCCATCTATCATGCTCAACCATCAGCTGCTCTCGTTTGACGCCAACGGGCACATCATGTGCACGCTTGATGCGGCGTCGCCGCTCGCCTTCAATGGCGGCACACCCATAAGCGAAGATGGCCTGCTTTGCCTCGCAGAACTCCCACCAGAGGAATACCTTGGTGGTTGGAGTTTTGTCGGCAATGGTCGCATGTGCGCCATACAAGGCTTGAATCCAGTCAATGGGCCCTTTGCTGGCGATGGGCGCATGTCGATTTCCGTCTTGAACACCGGCATTGACCACTACTGGTGTGGTCTTCCTTTTCTTGCCAATGGACGCGTGGCGGTCTCATTTGGCGTTGTTCCACCACCTGACGAAGGTGCATTCTCGAACGCGTTCAACATCTCTTTTGATGCACTGGAACCATAATGGCACGCAAAACAATGGTTGCGCTTCTCGCTCAGGCTGATGCCACGATCGAAGACAACGTCGGGGGCCTGATCAGTGCTGCGGATGTCCGCAACATGTTCAAGGACTTCATCGAAACCATGACACCAGGGTTCGGTGCCGTGGGCAATGACCTGCACGCCCTTGTCGGTCTGGGCCTGCCGCAGCAAGTAGTGCCCTACGACACCCTTTTGGCAGTGACGGCGGACTTCTCAGCCAATCTGGCAGCGGGTGAAGTCACTCGTAATGCCCTTGGCCTGCCGACCGTGAACACCCGGATCACGTTCTACGCCGGCGTGGCGGCCCCCGCAGGCAACGAGGTCGTCTTCAGCCTCTTCCGTGATGGCGTCAGTGTTCCTGGTGGCTGCACAGTCAGCGGTCAGGGCACCGGCAATATCTCCGAGGGGTCCTTCGAAATCATCAACGGCACACCGGTAGCAGGAAACCCTGTCTACAAGGTGATGGCGAGCAAGATCAGCGGCGCGGCCGCAGACGTGGAGCTGAGCAACGTTCGGCTCATTCTGGAAGTAGTCCCCACAATCGGGGTTTAGGAGTAGGCGATGCCCACAGCAGAGTACGACGGCAAGGTTTATGGCGATGACCAGCAATACGAAGACGACAAGAAGCTTTTCGTCCAGTTCTTCATGGAAGCGATCCGTGACCCGCTTGCGTCGGAGAAGGAAGGTCGTCCGATCTTCAAGGAAGTTCCGAACGTCCGCATCATGGTGCCCGGTTCTCGTGATGTGACGGTCACGCGGGCGACTCCGCAGTACCAGGAGCGCTTCGCCAGGCAGTGGGAGCGGTTCAGGAAGCAGCTGGATCAGGCGGAAACGGGCACGCCGCTCGAGCAGGTGCCCTGGCTCACCGTCGGCATCATCGCAGAGCTCAAGGCCGTGAACTGCACGACCCTCGAAGCACTCGCGGGGATGAGCGACCTCGCCGTGGGCAAGATGATGGGCATGCAGCAGTTCAGGACGCGGGCCCAGAACTTCCTGGCTGCGGCCGCGGAAGCGGCCCCCTTCACGCGGATGCAGGCCCAGCTCGAGGAACGCGACACCAAGATCGCGGTTCTCGAGGCGCAGATGCTCGAGATGCAGAAGCTGCTGCAGAAGAAGGTCGAGGCCGAAGCCAAGGAGTAAGACATGCAGTACTGGCCAGCTCTTCAGATCATTCAGCAGGTGGCTGCTGAGCTGGGCCTGCCTGCGCCCACCACAATCGTCGCTACCACGGACGTCCAGATCAATCAGCTCGTTGCGCTTGCGAATGCGTCAGGCAACGAGCTCATCCTGTACTATACCTGGGAACAGTTCATCAAGGAGCACTCGTTTACCACGGTCGACGGGGTGCCATCCTATGACCTGCCAGAGGACTGGCTTTACTTCACCGACCAGACGCAGTGGGATCAGACGAACCACTGGCCCTTGCTCGGTCCGAAGACTGCTCAGGAATGGGCCTGGCTCAAAGGCGGTTTGCTGGCAGCGGCCCCCCGCATGCGGTATCGTGTTTACCAGAGCAAGTTCTGGCTCTGGCCTGTACCTGGTTCTACGGACTTCACCATGTCGATGGAGTACGTGATGAAGAATTGGGTCATCTCGGACGCGACTGCACCCGATACGCCTGCAGCCATGATCGTCGCAGATGGTGACGAGGTCATGTACCATCCATGGCTGTTCATGAAATTCCTCAAGCTCAAGTTCTACGAGCTGAAGGGGTTCGACACTACTGCGCCAGAGGCCGACTTCATGCGTATGTTCATGTCGTTGTCGGGTAAAAGCAAAGGAGCACCCAAGTTATCACTTTCGCCTCTCTACCCGCCACTATTCATTGGCCCGTGGTCCATCCCTGATGGTTCATGGGATACTGGAACGGGTCCGTAAACTATGGAGATGACGGCCAAGATCACAACTGTTCCCGCACCGAGCGGGGGCATCAACGCCTATGACAATCTGGCGGCGATGCCTGCTACGGACGCGATACGGTTGATGAACTTGATTGCACAGCCGTACGGTTGCACCGTACGGAAGGGCTACCGTGCTCATGCCACAGGGATGCCTGGTCCAGTCGAGTCTTTGAGCTCCTGGATCAGCTTTGCCGGCGCTCAGAAGTTCTTCGCCTTCTCTGACAACAAGATGTATGACATCACTGCTGTTGGTGCAGTGGGTGCACCCTTGTTGTCTGGTTTTGCCCAGGATTTCTGGCAATCAGTTGCCATGGTCAATGCTGCAGGCACTTGGACTGTGATGTTCAGTGGTCAGGATGATCCGATCATTTATGGTTCTGGCGGTGTTGCGCGCCTTACGCTCGGTGATGGCATCGTTGTCAACACCATCGCAGGTATCGACCCTTCGACGCTCATCCAGGGTACTGTGCACCAACGTCGCCTTTGGGCGGTTGCAATCAATTCTACGAAGGGCTGGTATCTTCCGCCAGATCAAATCTATGGAACAATGGCGTCCTTCGACTTTGGACCACAATTCAAACGAGGTGGTTATCTCTCCACACTCGCAACTTGGACAGTTGATGCTGGCGGCGGAAGCAATGACTACCTCGTTGCAGTCTCTTCCAATGGAGAAGCGGCTGTCTACGGCGGTCTCAATCCTGCTAGCGCAGCAGATTGGGCGCTCGTAGGCGTCTATTTCATCGGTCAGCCCCCGCGTGGCCGCCGGTACATGTGCAATGTTGCAGGTGACCTGTATTACCTCACGCTGACGGGGGTGGTGTCCATGGCGACACTTGTCACCTCGACGCAGGTGAACGTAGCTGCCAACAACACGTACAGTCAGAAGATCGCCTTCATGCTCAGTGAGCTGATCGTTGATCTTCAAGACATCGAGGGGTGGGAGATTGACTTTTTCCCTGCTCCGAATCTCTTGTTCATCAATGTACCGACGGTGTACTCCGGTGGTAATGGTCAGATCGTCGCCAACCACATTACGACTGCATGGTGCACGTTTAGTGGTTTCAATGCTCGTACATGGCATAGAATTGAAGGGCAGCCTTACTTCGGTGACCCGGATGGGACAGTATGGAGAGCGCTCTACGGCGACAAAGACGGTACCGACACGCTTGGAGAAGGTGGTACCAACATTTTGTCTTCTGTACAGCAGGCCTACTCCAGCTTCGGCATGCCAACCGCACAGAAGCAGGTGGGCATGTACCGAATGACGTTTATGGGCGCACGCCCCGTTGGATATGCGTCGATTGTTACCTACGACTACGCTCAGACGACATCCCCAGATGCTACTGGTTCCGGAGTATCCGGAGCCTTCTCGCATTGGGACGAAGCTCTATGGGATGTCGGACTGTGGTCCGGTGGACTTTCAGTACAAAGAGACTGGCGCTCAGCAGCAGGCATGGGTACTACTGCAGCACTTTCAGCCAACTTGTCCACAGAAGCAGAGGCGACGTGGGTGAGTACTGATTACACACTCCGCACGGGCGGTCCCTTGTAACTTACGGAGGTAGAAATGGGAAGTCTGAAGAAGAAGCTGCGGCCGCCTGGCAAGTCCAAGGTTCAGAAGCTGATGTCGAAATCACCGGTATTAGGCAAGCTTGCCGGCTTGCCTGGTGCACCACCAATGCCCGGAATGGGCGGTAAAGGAGGCAAGAAAATGGCTGCTCCAATGGATCCGCGTCAACAAGCAATGGCGCAAGCCCAAACAGGCTACGGAGGTGCGCTACAAGGCGCTACGCCGCCTGGTGCCACGCCACCTGGTTTCGGTGCCACTACGGTCGGTACCACGCCGCAGATGGAGTCCATGGGCATGATGCAACCTGGCGGCGGTGGCGGCGGCATGGCAGACCCGAATGCCCCCGCACCGACAGGTCCGGCGAGCGAGACCGGTCTGCTTCAGCCTGGCCAAGCATTGCCGCAAGGTCAGGGCATGTCGCCTGAACAAATGGCACAACTGCAAGGTATGCAGGCATCGGGCTCAGGCAACTTTGCCAGTGCACAGCAAGTACCGCAAGGACCGGTGGTGCCCGGCGGTGGCGGCGGCCCGAGCCCAGAAGCTCAACAGATGATGCAGGCCATGGCGCAAGCCAAGGCACTGCGTCAACCGCTGCAGCCTGTCATGCAGCCGTGATCAAGTGCGACGAGCAAGAAGTGCTCGTACGATGGTTGTGCGAGCGCTTGGAGATGATACCGACCGCTGATATAAAGGCGATCGGTAGTGTTGACGCTGAAGGGAACTTGCTCGGCGTTGCAGGGTACGACAACTACACTGGTTCGGCCGTGGACATGCACATGGCCGGGACCGCTGGTTGGTGGAACAAGAGTTTTTTGCGGTATGCGTTCTACTACCCCTTCGTAGAACTCGACTGCAAGATAGCGATCGCGAAGGTAGCAGGTTCGAACGAACTGGCCTTGGACATAGATCGACGGTTAGGGTTCAAAGAAATCTTTGTCATAGAAGACGCGTTTCCAGACGATTGCATGCACGTGATGGTCATGCGTCGCGAGGACTGCAAGTGGCTTAAGGGAGCTCTCCATGGGCAAGAAAGCAAAGAAAGTCAAAGCGCCTGACTACAAGGCGTTGGCTGAGCAACAAGCCAAGCTGAATCAGGAGGCGATGGATCGCCAGACTGCTGCCAATCGCATTAACCAGCGTACGGCGACAGGGGGTAGCCTTACCTACTCGACAGATCCTACAACTGGGGCTGTGACCCAAACAGAAGCATTCTCGCCAGAGCAACAAGAACTATACAATCAACAGATCGCTCGCCAACAGCAATTGAGTGGGGCCACTGACGCTTCGTTCCAGAATCTGGTGGACCAGTGGGGCCAGCCCCTCGACACCAGCGGGATGCAGGGAGTACGCCGTGTTGACGAAGGAGCCCTTACTGCTGGAGGACAAGCCGTGGCCGCCCCGGGTACTGAGCAGTATCAGCACCTGGATCCGTCCCAGCTCGGCGAGTACGGAAACCTGGATTATGGTGCACTCGGTGCAATGCCAGAAAGTGGCTTCGGAGCGGTACAGGAAGTTCAAGATGCGATGATGTCGCGTCTTCAGCCGCAGATGCAGCAGCAACGTGACGCAGAGCGCGCACGGCTAGCAGCCATGGGCTTCAGTGACACCGACGAAGGTTTCAAGGACGTGATGAATCAGCGGAGCCAGTCGGACAACGACGCCCGCCAACAGGCACTCCTTGCCGCCACGCAGGAATACGGCAACATCTTCAACCGGGGCATGGATGTCCGCCGGCAAGGTGCTGGTGAAGCTCTGAACAAGGCCCAGTTCGACTCCCAGAACCGCACTCGGAAGCTCACAGATCAAGTTACTGGTGCAGGTTTCGAGAACAACCTGCTCGGTACGGACTTCGAGAACCAGATGCGTGCCGGTCAGTACGCCCAGAACCTGCGTGGTGCACAACTCGGCGAACAAACGCACCTGCGAGGCCTGGATGAGGCTGATCGCCAGCGCCAGATGCAAGAAGCAGAACGCAACAGGGCACGGCCATGGGAAGAGTACAAGGCAATTTCCGGGCAGATGACCCCCGTCAACCCGGAGTTCGAACAATACAACCGCGCTGGCCTTGCTGGTGCCGCGGATGTCCAAGGCGCAGAGCAAAAGGCCTACGAAGCGAAGGTCGCCCAAGCGAATGCAGACGCAGCGCGTAAGGCTGGCATTGCAGGTGGCGTCCTCAAGCTCGCTGGTACCGCTGTCGGAGGCATGTTCGGCATGCCTCAAGTGGGTGCTGCGATCGGGGGCATGCTGTCTCCGAAGGCTGGTTCCAACGCAGCTGCGAGTAACCCGTACATGTGGAAGCCGAATGCAGGGGGCGGACTTGACGCTGTCTTAACAGGCGGCCAGGGGTAATCATGCCTATCACCAGCTACGAATCAGAACAGGACCGCATCAAGCGGGCCATTGCTGAAGCGCTTGCGCTTCGCGGGGACAATGAACAACCACAGGGCCGGATGGTCAGTGGTCACTTCGTTGCCCCTTCTTGGATTGAACAGCTCAATCCTGTGATCAACCAAGCTCTGGGCGGCTACAAGCAAGGCAAGGCCGAGCGTGAGCAGAAGGAGCTTGCGAGTAAGATCGAAACTGAGCATGGCGACTGGATGAAGTCGCGGCCGCGTACTACATACGAGGAGATAACCACGTCGGAAGAAGTGCCTGGTACAGTCGCACCCGGACCTCAGATGGAAGCACCTGGCACCGTTGTGCCGCCTCCCGACTTCCGTGGACCAATGCCGGAAGCGCCAAGACCTGGTCCGCTCATGAAGACGCGGATGGTTTCAGAGCGGCGCGAAGTCGAGCCGTCTGATGAAGCGCAGATCGACTGGGCCAGCAAGGGGCTGCGTAATCCCTTGTCCAAGACCATCGCTAGCAAGTACATGGAGGATCAGCTCGTCCAGGCGCCAGAGCGGCGGTTGGCCCGCGAGTTCAAGGCTGATGAAGCTTCGAAGGCCCGAATCGCCAAGTCGGAGATGCAGCAACAGCAACACCGGAACAAGCTGGTCGAGCTCAATCTTTTGTCGATGGACAAGACGAAGACTCGCGAGCAGCTCGGCGAGATCGAGCGCATGAAGGATGCCACACGCCGGGCCATGAACACCGAGGATGCACAAGCCAAGATCGAGGCAGCGCAGATCAAGGCGAAAGCTGCTGGCGTGAAGGTCGCCCCCACAGCGCCGCGGGTCATCCATGACCTCTCAGAGGCGAAGACGGTAGCCGAAGGTGTCGCCGACTCGTTCGCCACCTTCAAGCCTGAGTACGCCGGTATTAGTGGCTTCATCGACAAGATGTCAGGCAAGTTCAATCCGTTCTCGAGCAAGGAAGCAGACGCTGCTGCAGCTTGGTGGAACAGATATGAGCTGCAGGCAGCATTGGTCGAAAGACATGCGAAGTTCGGCACAGCACTGAGCGCTTCTGAACGACAAGCTTGGACTGACGCTACCATCAAGGACCTGACCAATCCGCAGCTGGTTGCGCAGAACTTGAAGAAGCGCGCCGAGCTCACTACCAAGTTCTACAACAACCTACGCAACCAGTACATACAGGGCGGCCATGGTCTGGTCGACGCTGCCTTCGATCCTATAACAGAGTCCTTCATGCCAGATCAAGGCGGGGGTGCTGCACCACCAACAGTTCTGCCACGAGTACAGACCCCGCAGGCTGCCCCCGCCCGGCCGCCAAAACCAGGTAGCTTTGAACTGCCTCCTGGCGTAACCATCACGCCGCGGAGCTGACATGCCAGTCTATGACTTCAAGATGCCCGATGGACGGGCAGGTACTTTCGAGGCGACTGACCCGGAGGATGCGAAGGTTCAGTTCATGACGAAGGTCTACCCAGACATGCAGTCACAGACTGGTGCAGCTCCGACGCCTGCTCCAACACCTCCGCCGAAGCCCAGACCAGTTATCACCCCCGAACAGCGGGAAGCCCAACGCCAAGCTGATCTAGAACTATATGACCCTGCGAAGGGCATGAGCGCTGTCGAGAAGTTCGGTGTCGGTCTGCACGGCGGTGTACGTAGCGCCATGACCGGCGTCGGTGACCTTCTTGGCCTAGCATCGCCTGAAGCGGTCGAAGAACGTCAGGAGTGGGACAAGCGCAAAGGCAACCTTGGTAACTGGGGCACCGCAGGTGAGCTCGTAGGCGAGGCCGGTATCACCGCGCCAGTCGGCGGACCCATCGGCGCCGCGGGCAAGGTGCTCACGAAAGCGGTTCCGCTGCTTGGTAAGCTAGCTTCAAAGGGCGGACGCATTCTCAACCTTGGCACTGCGACTCGCGCCGGTGCTGAAGGGGCTGCTGCCTCTGCACTCATCGGTGACTCTGGCGACAAGACTCTGCAGGATCGGGCTGACAACGTCGCCAAGGGCCTAGGCGCCGGCATGACTGCGCCTATTGTCATGAAGGTGGCAACGTTGCCGCTTACTCTGAGTTACAGTGCAGCCAAGGGCGTCTACCACATGCTGGCTCCTTCGGCATCTGCAGTTGAACGCAGGGCCTATGAAGCCATCAAGGATACGATCGGCGAGGATGGAATCACCAATGCCTATCGTGCCATGAACGATGCCGGTCCTTCAATGGTCCCGCATACAAGTGCGGCGATGTCTGGCAGCCAAGCACTCGGTGCCCTCGAGCGTGGTGCACGGAGTAGAGGACATGCTGATTTCGGTTCACATGACGAGCGCGTAGCACGAAGCGCTTGGGACATGCTGCATGACATTCCGAAGGGTGACCGAACTGAGGCTGGCGAAGTACTGCGCTCGAAGTTCAAGCGCAATGACTTTGTTCAAACGTCGAAACAATTCGGAACAGGCGCTGACGCAGTGCCCGAGATCAGATCGCACCCCCTTCGCAAAAGCTTGGGCGAACTAGGACCACATCTCTCTGATACCGAGCGTGACACCTTCGCCAAGCTAGCCGATGATCTTACTGGTTACGATACCAGTAAGTATGGCGTCGGCGCAACTGTACCAGACGTAGGCGGGGGTAGCGCTGCTATCTCTGCAAGTTTAGGCGCATTGTCTGCCGCAAAGGGCTCGCCAACTATCTGGAAGATCAGGTCAGTCTTCAACACCATGACTAGTGGTGCCAAGGACAAGACGATCAAGGAAGTGGATGAAGCGCTCCTTGATCCTGACAAGTTCATGAACATGGTGGACAATGTCCGCAAGAAGGTCGATGCAGACCTCCCCCTCACGCGGGGTGAGCAGTACTTGAAAGAGGCAGTCCTCGCTTCAGGTCGGGCATCGGCAGTACATACACCAAACCAACGCACCAAGTAGAGGTACTGAAATGCCGCGCGACTCATCAGGTGCTTATACCCTCCCGGCCGGTAACCCGGTTATCAGTGGCACTGTCATTGAGTCCGATTGGGCCAATGACACGATGGCGGACTTCGCCGTCCAGATGAACAACGTCCTAACCAGGGATGGACTCCTGGGCCCGACAGCCGCAGTGCTGTTTGTCAATGGCTCTGTTGCTCTGCCAGGCATGGCGTTCCAGGAATCGCCGTCGACTGGCATCTACAGGGTGGCCCCCTCAACGGTCGGGTTGGCAATCGCCGGCGTAGCACGCCAGACGTGGACGCCAACGGTGATGACCATCACTGGCAACCTCGCAGTTACCGGTACCATCACTGGCAGCGGTACGTTCACGCCTACCGGCCAAATCTTGGCGAGCGACGGTACTGCGCCGTTGCCGATATATACCTTCGCGTCTGACCCAGATACAGGCATGTATCGGGTTGCTGCTGATCAGCTCGGTTTCAGCACTGGCGGCGTGCTTCGTACACATATCAGTCCGCTTGGCAAGCTTACGCTCGAGCCAGCTGCAACTGTTTCGGAACCCACTTTGCTCGTCAAGGCGCCGGCTACAAACGGTTTGGCCATTGATCTACAAGGTGAGGCTAGCACCAACGTTTCAACGATTCGTTGGCTCAACAATGCGTACAGCCAAGTACGTCTACAGGTGTTGTCCAACGATACCACGAACGTGGTGGGCGGCAATACAGCTCTGCCATTGCAGTTCTTTACCAATGCGATCAACCGCGTCACCATTGGTGCGACAGGCGCAGTTACTTTTGCCACGCCGACGTCGGGTACTCACACAATCAATGGCAACCTTGCCATCAATTCGCCAACTAGCGTCATAGTTACCACGCCTGTCTTCCAGGCCTCTGGTGCACTGGGCATGTCGGGCGACATGGTTTGTGGTGGGAACGCCTACGCCTTCAACTACTACATCAATCCAGGTACTGCTACTGCTGCCGGTACTTGGGGCATTCCTTCTGGTCTTGGCGGTGCCATGGTCACATGGGGTGTCTCGTCTGCTGGTACAGGCAATATTGACTTTACATCTGACGGGGCCTACCTCTTCAGACTTGGTCGTCTTGCGTCTGCAGCCAACTACTTCCAGTTATCCAATGCCATTGCAGGCACTGGACCGAATCTCTCTGTACAAGGCTCTAGTGCCGACATACAGATGAACTACTTCACCAAAGGTAACGCAGTTCATGCGTTCTTTACCAATGGTGCGGCGCAGATGGTGGTTGCATCAGTGGCAGGTGCAACGAACTACGTTGCAATTGCAGGTTCGGTGGGCGGCAACCCAGCTATTTCGCCGAGTGGCGGCCTTGCCATTCGGTTCCCAGGATCAGCCATTGAAGTGATCGGTGCCGGACGTCCTTGGAGTGGTTCGGTTACTGAATCCAAGTCGTACTTGTACAACGTCGCACTTGGCATCTGTAACTTCACAGCTACTCCCAACAATCGGATCCATGAGTGGTACAAGGATGCAACAGCGCTCTATGGCCTATGGATCAGTGACAATGGTGGCGCAGCGCTCGAGTGGCTACGTGCAACTGGCGGCCAAGCAGCAGGTTTGACGAGCGTCATACTTACTTCGCCGACTATCTTTCTCACTACCACAACTGGTGGTGTACAGATCACGTCAAGCGCTACCAGCAATGGTGCACTGGTTGTTACTGATACTGGTGCAGCAGGCGCGAACATCAAGTTGGTCGGCAACAATGGTGCTGCAGTCAAGCCGAAGAAGTTCCTGCGGTCCTGTGCTGATGACTTCCAGATCATCAGTGATGCTTACAGCCAAGCGCTACTCACAGTTGGTGAACAGATCACCTTCGGCCAGCATATCACAGGCTTCAACGGCCTGGAACTTGCTCGTGATACTGGTACAACACTCACTGCTGCAGGAATTCCAATTGGATCAATAGGGATATATCTCTGCGCTGGTACTGCCGGCTGGAGTGCCCTATCCATGGGTGCGTCTAAGACTGCTACAGGCACCGACTCACTTCAAGCGACTACTGCAGGCGGCGCAGGAACTGGTGCTGCCATCACTTCTGGAACATGGCGCATACTCGGTTGTATCAGTGGCAGCGTCGGTCCCGGCTTTCTTAACCTGCTTATGCGACTTGCTTAAGGAGTACAACATGCCCTACGATGATGCAGAAGAGATGAAGAAGCGGGACAATGCACGGCGTGGTCTGGACGAGTATGGGAAGCCAATCGTCCGCCCCGGGCCGCCTGCGAAAGCAGCTCCCCCGCCTCCGGTCAAGTTCACTAAGCCCTTCACCAATGAAGAACGCGCGAAGCAGGCCGAGGCTTTGCAACGCGCGCTCCGGAAGCACGAGAAGGAAGAGGATTACTAGCTCTTGGGTTCGCCGTTCGGGAACGCTTGGCGGGCCAGCCTGTAGAACTCGGGCATAGCCCGTATCTTGACGGACATACTGCCATCGAGGGCGACAATGATGTCGCCCTCTTCGCATGCCGCCTTGAGCACTCGTTCCCAGGGGGCCGCCATTGCCACAGTACGTTTGTGGATGACGGCGAGCGACTCTACAGATTGCGAGTCACCGTCCGCATCTGTTTTCGGTGCAAGCGCCCGCTGATCTTCTGGCGTCTTTGGCGTGCTGTCCACGGGTACTCCTTCTTCGCCTTGTCGGCGGTAGCCTTGGCGCTCATTGCACCGGACCCTTGTCGCCTTCGGGGGTGGCCACCAAGCCGAAGCTCGGCACAGAGCCATCTGCTGGAGGCGTGACCTTGATCAGCCCCTCCCCTTGACCTTGCTGGATCAAGCGGTTGAACAGGTTGTAGCCTCGCGCCAAGGGCAAGGCGCCGAGCCCATCGAGCAGGGTACTGAGTTCGTTCTCGTCGACTTCAATCTTCATCTTCACAGGCCTAGCTCCTTCAAAAGAGATTGTGTAACGCGGTGATTGCGATCGGCGATGAAGTTCATCACCGTTGCCCGTAGGCGCATGTTCGTTGCTCTGAGTGCTGCATTCTCCTCTTCTAGTTGCTTGATCCTTTCTAAGCTTCGCCTTTCGTCGGTCCAACCTGGCTTGGTGGGTGCGTTCCGAACGCGATCCTCCGCGTTTTCTTTCTTTGTTCCCCACTTCAGGTTGGTACGCCTGTTGTTCGCGGGGTTGTCGTCGAGATGCCGACATACATGTCCGGGTGGACAAGGCCCCTCGAAAGCAAGCAGTACTCCACGATGTACGAGTAGCGCAGGTCTGGAGTGAGTCCGTAGAACGTAGATGTGCCCCGATCCTGCCACCCTAATACGGGCAGGACCTCCGTTCTCTCGGATGCCTCCTTCTTCATTGACCTCGAACTCCTCGTAGCCCGGGACTACCTTCCAGACCGTCAGCGGGGTGGTGCCACCATCCTCGATTGGCTCTTCGCCAGAGTTCTGCTGCTGCTGGTTCAACATGGTCTCCGTTGAGAAAATGGATCCACTCGCATCCAGTATTGAGGAGAAGCTTCGTACATCTAAGACAGGGGGCGTGAGTGGAGTAGCAGATGAAGACCTTGTCTGGGTCCCTGCAGACCAAGAGGGCATTCTGTTCGGCATGAATGGCTTCACAGAGGTCGGCCCCCTTAGGCGCATCAGCTCCAGGACATGCTTCGTCACTACAGTGCTTTTGACCACGAGCTACTCCGTTGTACCCTGTGCCGACGATCCTGTGAAAGCGATCAACCAGTACACAACCCACCTGCAGCTTCCGACAGGTGGCCCGCGTAGCAAGGATGACACCAATACCTAGCATCACCTGCTGGATGGTTGGTCTTTCAGATTTGGTCAAGATCGTCCTCCAGGATCTTGGCGATGCCCTCGTTCGGGCGCACCCATCCCGGCGGCTTGATCGCATCGATGGCGTTCCCCCGTACCGTCTGACCACGCTGCTTTTTCATGTTGCAGTTGTGGACGTGGTTGAAGATCTTCTCGAAGGGGATGCCCATCATCCACGCAGTGCCGAGCGCTACGTAGACGACGTCGGCCAGACCATCTGCGGCCTCGACCATATCCCCTGTGATGGCAGCAGAGGTGAACTCCTGCACCTCTTCCATCATGAACCGAGTACGCTCGATGATCCACTCGGGCCGGTTGAACGTCGGGATCTCTGGATGATCCAGGCCCAGGACTTCGGAGTGAAAGTCCCCGACTTGCTTGAACATGCTTTTCATGATGCCTCAGACGTTGAAGGGGTAGTCGATCGGTCCCATGAACTCGTAGTTCAGAAGACCGAAGTGCGCCGGCATGAAGTCGAAGACCTCGTTCGGCATCATGCTATAGGTCGGAGGTTTCTGAAGGGGGCGATCCTTCTGGATGTATAGGAATTTGTCCACGTGGTTCTCGTAGATATGGCAGTCGCCGATGAAGATCGTCAGCTTGCCAGGCATCATTTCGATGTGGTTCGAGATGAGACACATGAGCCCGGCATAGAGAATGACGTCGCTCGGCAGGCCATGGATGAGGTCCAGACTACGGAGATAGACCGTGCAATCCAGCTTGCCTCTGCTGCTGGCGAAGAACTGGCACAGCAGATGACACGGGGGCAGACATGCCTTCTCGATTGGATCGAAGGTCGTCATGACGTGGCGCCGACCATGCGGATCCTTGTACAGGCCGTCGAGCATGCGCTGTAGCTGGTCGTAGCCCGACTTTCGCCAGTTGCGCCATTGCGCACCGTAGATATGGCCAATGGAATGGTCCTTGGGCTCAAGACCGAGATTGCCGATCCAAGCCTTGGCGTTCGCATCCCAGTAGTTACAGCCGAACTCCTTGAACTCCTTGATCGTGGTCGCCCCCCTCACGAAGGCCGCCAACTCGCCGAGAACGCCCTTGTAGAAGATCTGGCGCGTCGTGAGGATCGGAAACAAGTTGTGTTCCAACTCCTCGATCACGAGGGTCTTGCCGAACAGAGCCCGTGTCTCGCCGTTGCGGCAATTGCGATACTCGCCCAGCTCGACCGTCTTAGTGACGAGGTCGAGATAGTCCAACTCGTAGTTGGTCATTGCACGTCGTCCTTGTGCATCCAGTCCAGCATGAAGACGGCGTAGTTGATCATGTCCTTCAACGTGTCCTCGACGGACTCGAAGTTGGGAGTGACGTTTTCTTCTTGTGTCAACGAGACCAGCCGCTGTGACTTGACATGCAGCATCTGGACGTAGGATTTGGCCCCAAAGGGGAAGTACGACTCGCGACCCAGCTTGGCGTTGCCATAGTCTTGGTCCTTTTTCTGGACAATCTCGATGGCTGGTTGAATGAGCTCGAGATAGCGTTGCTTGTTCATCTGGACTCCTTAAATGGGTTTAGGGGACGCCAGCAAAGGCGTCCCCCAACGCTTGACGAGACGAGCTCAGGCCGCGGGCGTTTCGGCCGGCGCCTCGGCCGTACCGGCTTGCGCCTGCAGGGCCGCCTGAGCCGCGAGCGCCGCTTCGGCGATCTTCTTGGCTTCCTCGGCCGCGGCGACCGCCTTCTTGGCGTTCTCGACCGCTTGCGCCGCGTTGGCCGCTTCGGCCTGTTGCGCCTGCGCCATCAGCTCCTTGGCCTTGGCACGGAGCGCCGCCGGATCGGTCGCCACGGCACCGCCCTTGCGCTTGCCCAGGAGCGGGTTCTTGAGGGCCGCCTTGTAGTAGGCGATGCACGAGGCACTGGTCTTCGCCGTCGGGAACTTCTCCCGGACCGCGTTCAGGACGTCGCCGGTGGCCATGCCGCCGCTCAGGAGTTCCTTGGCGTACTCGCCCACGCCTTGGGTCGGGCCACGCTTGCCGACCGTGCTGTACTTGCTGTCGGTCGTCGAGACGCCGGCAGGAATCGTACCGACGTCACCTTCGGTGACCGTTTGGGCTTCGCCGCCCTCGACTTCTTGGTTCATCTTCATCTCCAGGTTGGTGATAGCCGTCCGAGCAGCGGCCAGGTTCTTGAACTCGGATTCTTGGGGCACGCCGACGATCTGCGCCAGCTTGTTGTGCTCCTCGATCAGTTGGGACATGCTCATGCCCTTGAATTCCATGTCTTACTCCAGGTTGTTACTCTACACCTGCGGAATTGCGGCGTAGAATTCAATTTTAACACGTTTCGTCGAATTGGGGAGCGCCCTGTTACGAACTGTTACATTCGTTACACTTTGAGCCCTTGGAGCGCTTCGAAGACCTTGTCCTGTGTTATGTTCTTCTCGACCAAAACCTTTGCCACAACCGCGTCGATCGTGTTCTCCACCGCAAGGATGTAGTTCATGACCGTCTTGGTCTGCCCCTTGCGTAGCAACCGTGCTATCAACTGGATGTACTCTTCCAAATTGTAGGTCAGGGTGTACCACGCAACGTTGCTACCGCCGAACTGCAAATTCAAACCCAGCGCTGCCGCCGAAGGTTGTACCAGCAGAAGGGTGTGGTCGCCGGTGTTCCATTGTTCCACTGTCTGTTGTAACTGGTGCTTTGACATTCCTCCTTTGATGTACAGGGCTTTGGGATACTCCCTGATTAGACGCTCGAACTCATGCTCGAACTGATATGCCACCATGAGTGGCTCCCCCGCAAGCTCCTCGACCAAATCGTCCAGGAGCTCGAGCTTTGTCTTGTGCACTTCCGACCACGATCTATCGGCCGTACTGGAGTAGATGCCCCCGCCGGTGAACTGCCTCAACTTCGAGGTCAGCACCCCCGCATTGGCAGCCGTAACCAGACCGGTCTCGAGACGCAGGATGAACTCCGCTTCTAGTTCATCATACTGCTTCTTCACGGCCTGGTTGAAGGGGGCCATCCTGGTGACATCGACCAGAGGCGGTAGCTCTAGCTCCTCGTCATTGGCGAGGTACATGCAGATGTCACTGATCTTCTCAACCAGCTTGTCGGCCATCTGCGGCGAGATGTAGTAGCGGTACTGATCCCACGGCTTCTGGTAGAAGTACGACATGCGAAAGTGGGTGATGTATCTACCCAGTCGCTGTCCGTAGTCTAGGACCATCACCTGACCAAAGAGATCAAGCAGACCATTGGCTGCGGGCGTGCCGGTGAGCCCCCAGCGGTATTTGAACGTCGGGAGAAGCGGTTTCAAACGCTTGAACCGCTTGCTCTGCGTGTGCTTCAGCCTGGTAAGCTCGTCGCAAACCAGGATGTCGAAGTCATGACCCCGCTTCAAGGGGACCTCTGCCCACTCGAGGGCATCGTAGTTGGTGACCACGATGTCGTACTGCGGGTCCATCAGGATGGCTTCTCTATCCGGCCCTCTGGCGAGACCGACCTTTAACCCGACGAACTGTGCCCATTTCTTGGGTTCCGCCATCCAAGTAGTGACGGCGACAGTTAGGGGCGCAAGAACCAGCATTCTGGTCTTTTGCTTGAATATCTCGTTCGCCACTCTTTGGTAGGCAGCGAGCACTACCGAGGTCTTTCCAGAGCCTGGTTTCAAGAAGAGGGCCGAACCAATGTTCTCGCTTAGCCATTCCGTACCTCTTACTTGGTAGTTAATGGGGACCCAAGTGGGCGGCCCAAACCCTTCAAGTACACTAGGGCCTGTAGGAACTCCGAATAGTTCTCCACCACGTAGACCCTGAAATTCATCGACCGCAGTACTTCGTGGATGTGCTCCTGGAACTTCGTCGGCTTCTCCCCCGGCCGCTTGAACTCGATCCACGCCATTTGCCCGTTTGGGCACAGCAGGATTCGATCCGGCCACCCCTTCCGCTTCTCGACTTTGACCAGTAGACATTGATGTTTCTCCGCTATGCCAACGCAGTTGCGTTCTATGGCAGTTTCTAGAACTTGCACGGTCCACCCTTCGACTTACTGAAGGGGCACCACTTGCATTCCCGACTCGGTTCTTCGGGCCAGACCTCCGTGGTGTAGAGCTTGTTGGCGAACTCCTCGTAGTACTTGCGC
>Ga0137314_1000057_pt1 | contig 40401 bp, 29 predicted proteins | sample EasRivERMZT199_2_FD_102289 | JGI IMG/M metagenome (GOLD analysis project Ga0137314, IMG submission 102289) | Soil microbial communities from meander-bound floodplain in the East River, Colorado, USA - East River MetaG ERMZT199_2 | ecosystem: Environmental > Terrestrial > Soil > Floodplain ... | reverse complement strand
GATGCCGTAGAAGCGGGCCATGCGATCCATCTCCTGATCCAGCCTGCGCCCCAGCCGCGCCATCCTGTCGGCAGGCGAGGTCACCGGGTCGTAGTGGACGCGCAGACGGCCCGTCACGTACGTGCGCCAGGCGAAATGCTCGCTGAAAGGTTCCGCGCGCTTCAGGTGCTTGCGATCGGGATGCCCGTCCTTCCAGACGAAATGCCCGTGCTCCAGGAGGCGACGCTGGCGGTACACGACGTAGTCGCTGGGCCCCCAGGGGACCTCGGCGGCGTCCTGGAGCGCCGCGGGAGAGGTGCCCGTGATGACCAGCGCGTAGAACTCCGGGTGGATCGGGTTGGGCGCAATCGCAATGACCAGCAGCCCGTCTCCCTCCCGCGCGCGCTCCTCGATGACGACGCGGCCTTCCTCCACGCGCAGCGGCGTCTGGCTCAGGGCGCGCGCTACCAGAGGGTTCTGCTCCGGGGTCCCCAGCAGGATGATGTTCTGCCGCAGCGCCAGCATGCGGTGGTGATCGCGATCCTTCACCGCCGACCAGCGATGGTCGGTGACCTGCGCCCGCACCCAGCGCTTCGCCTCCCGATCCTGGAGGCGGTCGACAAGGGCGGCGACGTCGAGATCGTCGGGCCCTTCCCAGATCATCGCCACCCAGATCGCGGTCTGATCCGATCCGAAGTTCAGTCCGGGGATGCGGCGGCTCCAGTCCCGCTTGACCTTGGCCCAGAAATCGACGAGTGGGCCTTTCAGCTCGGGGGGAGCCTCCTTCCGGGAGGCGCGCGCGCCGGCCGCCTCGGCCGCGAAGAAGAGCGCGAGCGCCAGCATCGCGACGACGAGGGGGCCGAGCCTCGCGCAACGCAAGCCGGCGGCGCGGCTGATGCGCCTCACGGTCTGCTATGGGGTCCGGATGACGCGCCGGCAGGTCCGTCGGGCTGGAGCAGGATGATCGTCTCGATCCGATCCAGCCCGTCGCGCGCGAGCGTCCCGACCTTGCCCTTCCCGTTGAGCTGGAGCGCCTGCCGGAACGAACGCCGGGCACTCTTGAGATCGTCCCACTCCAGGGCGATGTAGCCGAGGTAGGTGTGCGTCCAGGCCAGCAGGAGCGCATCGGCCGGTCTGAGGAAGAGGACCTCCTCGAAGGAGGCGCGTGCATCCTCGAACCGGTCCAGCAGGAAGTAGCAGCGCCCCACCAGGAAGTGCGACAGGAAGAAACCCGGGTTCAGCTCCAGGGCGCGCCGGTAGATCTTCAGCGCCTCGGGGACGTCGCGCTGCTCCAGCAGAAACCGGTCGCCTTCGGCGTGCAGGTTCTGGATCTCGGCGGCGTAGAGCGTCTGCGCCTTCAGCAGCTCGAGGTTCCCCTTGAGGACGAGGTCGTTGTACGAGTCGAGAGAATGGAACGTCTCGACCCGCGAGACGAACGGCGCGTTCTGCGAGGGGAGGTAGATGCGGCCGATGATGTTGTAATCCGGATGCGCGGCGTTCATGTAGCGCGTCATCCAGGCCCAGTACTCGTGCTGCTTGTGGTAGACCTCGCTCAGCAGTCTGTGCGCCTCCCCGTCGGTGGGGTCGATCTCGAGCGCCTTGCGCAGGTCGCGCTCGGCGTCGATCCACGCGAGACGGCGCAGCGCGACGCGCGCCTCCAGCTTGAGGTGGCTCACGACGGTGAGCTGGTTGCGCGACAGCCCCATCGTCTCGAGCCAGTATGCGGCCAGCGTGGGGACGGGGGCGGGGCCCGCGGTCACCGTGGGATGCTCGAGCTCCACCTGCGCGGCGACGTGACGTCCCCGCAGAGCCTCGAGGCGCCCGAGCGTCAGCCGGCTCCAGGCCTCGAGCTCGGGGCAATCCGGTGCAGCTCCCGCGCGGGCGCAGAGATCCAGCGCGCGGCGCGCGCAGCGTTCGGCGTCGTCGAACTCCCCGTTGCGGAAGCGCAGCCGCGCCAGCGCGGTGAGCGCGCCGGCATGATCGGGGTCGCGCTCGAGGGTCCGTTCCAGGGCCGCTGCGGCGTCATCGTCGCGGCGCAGGCGGATCAACGACTGCGCCTCCTCGGGGACGCGCCACCCGCCGACCGCTTGCGTCGCGGCGCCATTGCTGCGCGAGCGGCGGCGCGCGGGTGCAGCGTCGGCGCGGGCATCGAGCGCGGCAGTGAAGTCACCCACCGCGCGCGCCAGGTCCACGCCGAACGTCACCTTGAACGACCCGGAGACGTCGCGCGGGGAGGCCGAGGCGACGAAGGCGATCGTCTTGTCGCGTCCGTATGTCTGCATCAGGTGGAGCATGAAGCCCGACAGCAGCACGTCGAGCGTCGTCGGCACACCGTCGGAGGGAGCCAGCAGGTTCTGCTCGCTGATCGAACGGAGGAGTGACACCTCCTCGGCACGCGCTCGTTCCAGGGCGCGGGCGGCCAGCGCCGCGACCTCCTGCCCCTGGAAGCGCGGCGCCAGCGCGATGGCCAGCGCGCGCTCGAGCCGCGGCACCCGGGTCGGGCCGTAGGTGCGGTGCAGCAGAACCTGCAGGTCGAGGTAGGGCTCGAGGACGTTCTGCGTTGGAGAGTAGACAGTGTGCACTTCGCCGGCCGGCAGATCGACGTGCGCGACCTCCTCGCGCGCCGTCTCGTCGATCTTGCGGTCCACGCTGGGGTAGAGGTACCAGGTCAGCGGCAACGGATTCGCGTCCCCCGCGACCAGCGAGACGAGGTCATCCCAGGCATCTTCCTTCTCCTTGACGATCGCTTCGACCTCATCGCGCCCCAGCCGTCCTGTCTCGTACCAGAAGGAATAGTGTGGCGATTGCCGGATCGAGAAGCCGCCGTGCGAGCCGTGCGCCGACCATCCTGCGGGTGCGCCCCACGAGGCGGGGGTCTCCCCGGCGGGGGTCAGCGTGGCGGGGGTCTTGCGGAAGTCTCCCGACTCCAGGAGCCGCTCGCCGCGAAACAGAACGTAGTCGGTCTCGCCATAGGGAAGGTTGCCCGCCTGGAGGAGCGCCTCGTCTCCCGTGCCGGTGACGACGAGGGCGTACTTATCGGCGTTCTCGGGGTTGGGGGCGATGAAGACGAGGATCAGGTTGTCGCCGCGGTAGCGCCTCTCGCCGATCTGGATCAGCCCTTTCTCCACGATCATCCCCAGGCTCGCCGCGAGCGGACCCACCGGCGGAAGCTCCCACGGTGTGCCGATCATGATGATGTTCTGCCGGCGCCCGACGTTGCTCATCTTCCCCCAAGGCCGGCCGTAGATCTGCGCGTAGGGCCAGTTGCGCGACTCGGCCCGCTTCCACTCGTCGAGGAACTCCGTGTAGAGCACCGACAGCGGGCCCTCGCTCTTGCGTCCGAGGCGGTCTCCGTAGACCATCGAGACCCACACGCGCAGCGGTGGAGCGGTCTGCAGCGTGTCCTGGTTGAGCTGTCCGCCCTCGGGGGGGAGGGGATTTTCCTCGAGATAGCCTCCCCACTCGCTGCGCACCTTGAACCAGAAGTCGGCAAGAGGGCCGCGGATCGTGCCGGCATTGCCCCGCTCGGCGCGGTATTCGCGGTAGGACTGCGCGGGCGCGTTTGCCGCCGCCATCAGGACAAGAGCAACGACGATCAGGAGCGTTCTCGTGGCGGCCCTCATCGTTCAAGGACTCCCGTCAGTCCCTTGCCGTTGTCGAACTTGATGACTCCGCCTCTGGGCGTCACCCAGATGGTGTAGCCCAGCTCCGGGATCGTGCAGCGGAAGGCCTCGATCTCGATCGAGAAGACCGACACGTTCTCGACCTGCCCGACCTCCAGGATCACGTCCTTCACGCGTGGCGCGATCGGGCGGAATTCCTTCACCGGCAGGTGGTAGTCGTAGAGCACCGCGTCGGAGGGGACCATCATCGGGATCCGCTTCTTCTCGCCGCGCGCCCACGTGTCGAAGAGGAAGAGGCGCTCCCAGTGTCCCATGATCTCGAGGTCCACCAGGACGCTGTTGCCGATGTCGCCGACGTCGCTGAGGGGGCGCATGGCGGCCGGGTCGTCTCCCTCGCCGACCGCGATCGCGGCGCGGTCGCCGGAGCGCTCGATCGTGACCACCCGTTCGCGCATCCTGTCCTTCGGCTCGTAGGTGCTGTAGCCGGACCAGGATCGGAGCACTTCGTCGAAGTGGTAGCGGCGGAACATCTTGCCGCGGGCGTAGCGGATGTCGCCGAAATTGTAGAGAGAGCCCTCCTGCCCCAGCGCGCGGAGATCCAGATGCAGCATCTGGCTGAACTCCAGGATCCGCTCGCCGCTCTCCTCCACGATGCGGTCCAGGCGGATCGTCTGGCGTCCGAAGGGGGCGTAGTCGAAGATCAGCGAGTAGGTCTTGAGGTCGCCGACCTTCCATGGTTCCTCGAGGACCTGGATCCGCTCTTCTCCTTCGATGCGGGTGGGCTCGCCCTGGTTCGGGTCGGCCTCCTGCGCCGCGATCCCCGTGATGGCGATGAGCGCGATCACGAGGCTCGCGACCGCAAGCAAGGTCGCTCGCATCACCGCTCTCATGACGATACCGGTTCGAGGGCGCGGGGCGCGCCGGTGGCGAGAATTTTCTTGAGATAGCGTCCGGTCCAGGATTCCTTGACCTTGGACACCTGCTCGGGGGAGCCTTCGGCCACGATGCGCCCTCCCGCTTCGCCTCCCTCGGGGCCCAGGTCGATGACATGGTCGGCGGTCTTGATGACGTCCAGGTTGTGCTCGATCACGATGACCGTGTTGCCGGCATCCACGAGACGGTTCAGCACGCCGAGCAGTTTCACGATGTCCTCGAAGTGCAGCCCCGTGGTCGGCTCGTCCAGCAGGTAGAGGGTGCTGCCGGTCCCGGGGCGCGACAGCTCGCGCGCCAGCTTGATCCGTTGCGCCTCGCCCCCCGACAGCGTCGTCGCGGACTGGCCGAGGCGGATATAGCCGAGCCCCACGCTGGCGAGGGTCTCCAGACGCCGCCGCAGCACCGGCACGGCGGAGAACATCGCGAGCGCCGCGTCCACGGAGAGATCCAGCACCTCGGAGATGTTCTTCCCCTTGTACCTGATCTCGAGCGTCTCACGGTTGTAGCGCAGCCCCTTGCACTCCTCGCAGGTGACGTGCACGTCGGGGAGAAAGTGCATCTCGATCTGCTTGATCCCGTCCCCCTGGCACGCCTCGCAGCGCCCTCCCTTCACATTGAAGGAGTAGCGGCCGGAGCTGTAGCCGCGCGCCCGCGACTCGGGGACCTGGGAGAAGAGATCGCGGATCGGGCCGAAGACGTCGGTGTAGGTCGCCGGGTTGGAGCGCGGCGTGCGCCCGATGGGGGACTGATCGATCGCGATGACCTTGTCGATGAGCTTCAGCCCGTCGATGGCGCGGTGGGCGCCGGGCTCTTCCGCCGCGTCGTGCAGCGCGCGCGCCAGGGCGCGGTGGAGGATGCCGTTGACCAGCGTGCTCTTGCCCGAGCCGGAGACGCCGGTCACCGCGATGAGCAGCCCCAGCGGGAAGCTCACGTCGATCCCCTTGAGGTTGTGCTGCGTCGCGCCGCGCACGGACAGCGCCTTGTTGCCGCGGCGGGAGCGTCGCCCGGAAGGGACCTCGATCCTGCGCCTTCCCGACAGGTACGCGCCGGTCAGGGACCCATCCGCCGCCATGATGTCCTGCACCGATCCCTGCGCCACCAGATGCCCGCCGTGCTCGCCCGCGCCGGGCCCCAGGTCGATCAGGTGATCGGCCTCGCGGATCGTCTCTTCGTCATGCTCCACCACGATCACGGTGTTGCCCAGGTCGCGCATCTGCGCCAGCAGGTCGAGGAGCCTGCGGTTGTCGCGCTGGTGCAGCCCGATGGAGGGCTCGTCCAGAACGTAGAGGACTCCCGTGAGGCGCGAGCCGATCTGGGTGGCCAGCCTGATGCGCTGCGCCTCGCCCCCCGACAGCGTCCCCGCCGCGCGATCCAGCGTGAGGTAGCCGAGGCCGACGTCGTTGAGAAAGCCCAGCCGGTCGCCGATCTCCTTGAGGATGGGCCGGGCGATCGCCGCCGCGGTGCGGTCCAGGTTCAGGTCGCGGAAGGTTTCCAGCGCCACCGCCACCGGCATTGCCGCGTACGCGGCGATCGACCGCCCCGCGATCGTCACGGCCATGCTCTCCTTACGCAGCCTCGCCCCGCCGCAGTCGCCGCACGGGTGCAGAGCCATGAAACGCTCGACCTGGGCGCGCAGCGCCTCCGACTTCGAGGTCCGGTGCCGGCGCGCCAGTCCCGGGATCACCCCTTCGAATGTCCGCCGGAAGGTGAAGCGGCTCCTCTTGCCGACCCAGACGAACTGGAACTCCTTGTCCCCCGCGCCGAACATGAGCATGTCGCGCACCGATTTGCTCAGCTTGTTCCAGGGCGTGTCGGCGGTGAACTTGAACGCCTTCATGAGCGGGGCGAGGTACATCGAGAGGTGCGTCTCTCCAAAGCCCACGATGCCCAGGAGCGCCTCCTTCACCGGAAGCTTCGGATCCGCAATGATGCGCGCCGGGTCGATCTCGAGCCGCGTCCCCAGCCCGCCGCACCCCTGACAGGCACCGAAGGGGGAGTTGAAGGAGAAGGCGCGCGGCGACATCTCGGGCAGGCTCGTGCCGCATGCGAGGCAGGAGAGCTTTTCTGAGAAGAGGATGGGCTCGGCGTTGGCGGGCTCGGCCATCAGCACCGCGGCGAGCCCCTCCGACAACCCCAGCGCCGTCTCGAGCGAGTCGGTCAGCCGCTGCCTGATGTCGGGGCGTGACACCAGCCGGTCCACGACCACTTCGATGGTGTGCTTCTTCTTCGGGTCGAGGGCGTTCGTCTCTCCCAGCTCCCCCAGCTCGACGACGCGTCCGTTCACGCGGGCGCGGATGAAGCCGCGCTTGAGCATGTCGGCGAGCAGCGCCTTGTGCTCCCCCTTCCGCCCGCGCACGATGGGCGCCAGGATGGAGAAGCGCGCCCCTTCGGGAAGGGCCATGAGGCGATCGGCCATCTGCTGCACCGTCTGCGACGCGATCGGCTTGCCGCACTTGTGGCAATGGGGGAGTCCGGCGCGCGCGAAGAGCACCCTCAGGTAGTCGTGGATCTCGGTGACCGTGGCCACCGTGGAGCGCGGGTTGTGCCCCGCGGTGCGCTGCTCGATCGAGATGGCCGGGGAGAGCCCCTCGATGTGCTCCACGTCGGGCTTTTCGAGCTGGTCGAGGAACTGCCGGGCGTAGGCCGACAGCGACTCGACGTACCGGCGCTGCCCTTCGGCGTAGATGGTGTCGAAGGCGAGCGACGATTTTCCCGACCCGGAGACCCCCGTGATGACGACGAGGCGGTCTTTGGGGATCTCGAGATCGATCCCCTTGAGGTTGTGCTCCGAGGCTCCCTTGATGATGATCCGGCGCGCGTCCATCGGTTCCCCTGTGGCGGGGGCGGGCCTGCGCTCCCGGCGGCCCCCGGTCTGGAAGGATAGGCGAAGCGTCAAGGATTCCAAGGTATGTGCGAGGTGTCAAGGCGGTCCGGTCCGGGCAACCGGAGCGAGCACACCCCCCCCCGGCCGTTGGACACCGCCAGCGGGGCGGTTGATTACGAAATGTCAGCTGGAAGACCCCGCGAACAGGGTCTCCAGCGCGCGCTCCAGATCCGGATCATCCCGATGAATGGCGCCATGGCGCCTCCAGACAATGTGCCCTCGATCATCGATCAGGAAAGTGGCCGGCAGCATCGAGAGCCCGAATACCTGGTACGCAAGACCCTCGGGATCGTGCAGATTCGTGTACGGGATCCGATTCTCCCTCACGAAAGCGCGGACCGATTGAGCGGATGCGGCGTCGTCAAGGCTCACGCCGAGGACCCGCAGCCCGCGACCGGCGTAACGCTCGTGGATCTCCATCAGGACGGGGATCTCTTCGCGGCATGGAAGACACCAGGACGCCCAGAGATTCAGGAGCGCGGGCCTGCCGCGCAAGTCCGAAAGTGCGATGCTCCCGCCGTCGAGATCCCTGGCCGCGTAATCGGCGACCGGGGTGTCCTGGGGACTCCCCTCGCCCGGGCTCTCGCCGGGTGAGAAGCGAGGGATCCCCGGGACGGGAATGACGGCCGTCCTGACGGCGGAGGATTCCGACGTTCCGGTCCAGGCAACGACGACATCTCCTCCACTCCGGACAATCCGGGGAAAGCCGCTTGCCCTGGAGCCTCCGGTGAGCGCGATGGTCAGCGGCGTCGAGGCGGACGATACGGTGGGAGCTGCGCGCCCCGCTGTGGCCGGCCCCGGCACCCGGATCAATCGGACGGCGGCGTTGTTCTGATCGACGCTACCGAGCCAGGAGACGATCGCATCTCCAGCGTCGTCCAGCGCGATGTCGACGCGGCCGACCGGGTTCATCGCGTCGATCACAACCGGCGCCTCGAAGCTGGCACCCGCATCGACCGAGAAGGCGACCTGGACCCGGGGTCGGTTTTCGGATGCCGTGAACCAGGCAACCGCCACCTGCCGGCCTTCCGGGCCGCCCGCCGCGACGGCGGGACCATTCACCGGACAGCCGGGGACGACCCAGCCATCGGAGTGAACCGGTTCCGGCCGCGTCCAGCCGTCACCGATCCGCCGGACGATCGAGATGTCGCGGATCTCCGCTTCGGTCCGATCGCGAAAGACCACAATCGCTCCGGCGGCCGTCATGGCCGCATCCGTCTGGCAGCACTCGCAGGTCCTCTCGTCCAGGACCTCGCTGACCCCGATGGCATCCCCGACCAGAGCCGTCCGAAGGGTCATGGAGCCATGGGCCGCGTGACCGCCGGCCTCCGGCACTTCCGATCCCATGTCGCGGCCGTCGAGCCAGAACGCCCGAACTCCGTCCCCCTCCGCGACGAGCGCGACGAAGCCATGCTCGGTCTGCGTTCCATCATCGTGAGCCGTTCCGAGGGGACGCCAGGTGGCGCCGTCACCCTCCGACCGCGCCAGGTGGATATCGTACGCGTAGGTGCCGGTGCCCGATTTTTCGAGCCAGTGGGCGATCAGGAAGCCGGAAGTCGCCATGGCGACCGAAGGGAAGTCGGCCCAGTTGACGAAGAAATCCGTTCCCCGCGCGATGGTCGTCGGAGCGCTCCAGGCGAGACCATCTTCCAGGCGTGAGAGGCGCACAAGATGGTCCCCGTCCGCCGGCTCGATCCACGTCATGACAACTCCCGAGTCGGAGGCCGCAAGGTGAGGAGCCATCGAGCCGGGGGCCGCAGGAGTCTCGATCCCGCTCACCATCCGCCGGACGGGCGACTCCGGGACCGTGCAGGAGAGCGCACCCAGGACCACGACCGTGAGAACAGCCCGGGCAGTCATCCTCTCATTCTATCCCCAGCAGCAGACCAGGCCGGAGTGGCGTCCTCACGACGCAGCCTGTCCTCACTCAGGAGGGGGCGAGTCGTGCAGAATTGGACGGCACGGTTGAGATAGTCTACTCCGGCCTCCACTGGGGCAGGCGGCCCGGGGTCCAGGGGGCGCCCGCGGTCTCGGCGTTGCGCTCGAGGCGCACGAGGTCCCCCTCGATCAGGGTCGTCAGCTCCCGCAGGATCTCGTTGAACCGGGCGGCCGCGGTGTCGTAGTTGCGCTTCTGCGTGGTCGTGGGGGCCTGGGTCGTATTCCACTGCCCCGTGATGCGGCTCACGCGGTCGGAGATCGAGGGGAGCGTCGGCTCGCTGCGCCGCGCGACCGTGGAGTCGCCGCGCAGGTCGATGTTCAGATCGCGCAGACGGTTCTCGATCCGCCGCGCTTCGACTCCCAACGACGGGTTCGCGGTCGGCGTCTCGGCCAGCGCCTTCTTGAGATGCTTGACGCGGCTGTCGGCCTCGTCCGCGGCGCGCAGCGTCCCCAGCACCGCCCTCTGAAGGCGCTGCACCTTCTGCTGGAAGGCGAGGACCGCGGCTTTGTCGGCCGCCCCGAGGGACGCGAGCCCCAGCGACACGACCGAGAAGGTGCGGGTCTCGGGGAGCGGCGTCACGACACCGTCCACTCTCTTGGCGATGGAGACGCGGTAGCGCCCGGGCACCACCAGGGGGCCGACGTCGGGGTCGTCGAAGATGCCGGTCTCGGGAGCTTCGAGCGACGTCGGAGTGGCGGTCGGGTAGCGCAGGTCCCACGCGACGCGCTGGAAGCCCGCCTTCACCGGGCCGGTGATGTTGCGCACGACGTTGCCGGCTTCGTCGGTGATGGTCAGGATGATCGACGGATCCTCCTCGCGGTCCTCCAGGCGTAGCGCATCCCAGGGGGGATAGAAGACGTCGGCTTTCTCCTTCTCGAGCTTCTTCTCCTCGTCGCGCCGCGTCTCGCGTCGTGTCTTGATGGCGTCGCTCAGGTAGTAGGTGAACACCGCGCCATAGGGAGGGTTGGGGGCCGTGAAGAACCCATGCCCCTGGAAGCCCTTCTCGCGCAAGCCCAGAGGCATCGCCGGGATGTAGAGCGGCGCGTCCTTCACCGGCAGCAGCATCGTTTTCGCGAGCGCTTCCTCGGAGGCCTCCCGCAAGGGGGCGTAGTCGTCGAGGATGTAGAAGCCGCGCCCGAACGTGGCGACGACGAGATCGTCCTCGCGCCGCTGGATGGCCAGGTTCCTGACGGCGATCGTCGGCATGCCGCCGCCGAGCTGGATCCACTTGCTCCCTCCATCGCGCGAGAAGAAGACGCCGAACTCCGTCCCCGCGAACAGGAGGTCTTTCTGGATATGGTCCTGCTCGAGCGTCCACACCGACCCGCGCTCGGGAAGGTTCCCCGCGATCGACGACCAGGTCTGGCCGCGGTCGCGGCTCACCATGGCGTACGGCTTGAAGTCGCCATTCTTGTGGTTGTTGAACGAGGCGTAGATGGTGTCGCGATCGTGCCGCGAGGCCAGCAGGCAGGAGACGTAGGTCGTGTCGGGCACCCCCTTGAAGGTCTCGATCTTGCGCCAGGTCGCGCCGTTGTCAGCGGTCACCCGGATCAGCCCGTCGTCGGTCCCGACGTACAGGAGCCCTTCCACCAGGGGCGACTCATCCATGGAGACGATGTTGCCGTAGAAGGAGGTGGAGCGGTTCTTCGCCACCGCGTCCACGCTCCAGACCTGCTCCATCAGCTCCAGCTTGTTGCGGTCGATCTGGCGCGTCAGGTCCGGGCTGATCGCCCTCCAGGTGTCGCCGCGGTCGTCGGTGCGGAAGACGCGGTTCGCGCCGAAGTAGAGCCTGCGATGGTCGTGGGGGCTCAGGATCAGCGCCGAGTCCCAGTTCCAGCGGTACGGCTCGTCCCCCGGCATCTCCTGGGGCTGGATGTCGATCGCTTCGCCGCTCCTGCGATCGAAGCGCACGAGCACGCCGTGCTGGAGCTGCGAGTAGACGATGTTCGGGTCCGTCGGGTCGACGCGGCTCTGGAAGCCGTCCCCGCCGAGGGTCACGAACCAGTCGGAGTTCATCGCGCCATGCCCCGTGAGAGTGCGCGACGGGCCGCCGAGGGTGAAGTTGTCCTGCGTGCCGCCGTAGAGGTTGTAGAAAGGAAGCGCCTCGTCGACGGCCACCTTGTAGAACTGCGTGATCGGGAGGTTCGCCGTGTATCTCCACGTGGCGGCGCGGTCGAACGACTCGTAGAGACCCCCGTCGCAGCCGACGAGCAGGTGGTCGTTGTCCTCGGGGTCGATCCAGAGGGCGTGGTTGTCGACGTGCTTGAAGTCCTCTCCGGCCCTCTTGAAGGTCTTGCCGCCGTCCTCGGTGACCATCATGTACGTGTCGAGGGAATAGACGCGCCCCGGCACCTCAGGGTCGGCCACGATCTCCTGGTAGTACTGCGGGCTGGTGGAGACGTGGTCGCCCATCTTCTTCCAGTTGCCGCCGCCGTCGGTGGAGCGGTAGAAGCCACTGTCCTTCCCCGCGGCCTCGATGATGGCGTAGACGGTGTCGGGCGCCGCTGGCGAGACGGCCAGGCCGATGCGCCCCATCATCTCTTTGGGGAGACCGTTCTCGAGCTTGTTCCAGGTGGCGCCGCCATCGACCGACTTGTGGATCCCCGAGCCGGGGCCGCCGTCGATGAGCGCCCACACGCGCCGGAAGCGCTGGTAGGCCGACGCGTAGATCACACCGGAATCGCGCGGATCCATGACGATGTCGGAGACGCCGGTGTAGTCGTCGATCGTGAGCACGCGGTTCCAGGTCGCGCCGCTGTCCGTCGTCTTGTAGAGCCCGCGGTCGCCCCCCTTCGCCCAGAGGGGACCCTGCGCGGCCACGTAGACGATCTTGGAGTCTTTGGGGTCGATGAGGATCTTGCCGATGTGCTCGGAACTCTTCAGCCCGACGTTCTTCCATGTCTTGCCGCTGTCTGTCGACTTGTAGACGCCGTCGCCGTAGCCCACGCTGCGCTGGCTGTTGTTCTCGCCCGTGCCGATCCAGATCGTGAGAGGATCCTTCGGGTCGATCGCGAGACAGCCGATGGAGTAGGAGCCTTGATCGTCGAAGATCGGCGTCCAGGTCGTGCCTTCATTGGTCGTCTTCCACACGCCTCCTGAAGCCGCGGCGATGTACCAGGTCGATTGATGATCGGGGTGAATGGCGATGTCGCCGATGCGCCCCGAGGCAACGGCGGGCCCTATCCCGCGCAGCGCCAGGCCGTCGAACGTCCCCTTCTTCATCTTTGTCGTGTCTTCCTCTTTCTTTTCCTTCGTATCCTCTTTGGCTTTGGCGGCGAGGAGAGAGGATGTCGGCAGCAAGGCGAGACAAACGAAGAGCGACAGGAAGGCGGTCAGCGCGGGGCGCGATCTCATTCAGGATCTCTCCATGGGTTGGTGACCTCGGGAAGGCCACATTCTACGATCGACGGCACCTGTCCCGCTTCGGTCCGCCGGGCCCGGGGTGGTATGCTCGCCGCCCGTGAACGCCTTCGCTGAACCCGTGATCCAGGCCCGGGGCCTCGTGAAGCACTACGGCGAGGTTCGCGCCGTGGACGGCATCGACTTCGACGTACTGCGCGGCGAGTGCTTCGGGATGCTCGGCCCCAACGGCGCCGGGAAGACCACGACCGTCAAGATGCTCTACGGCTACACCCTCGTGGGCGGGGGGAGCCTGTCGGTCCTCGGGATGGACGTCGCGACCTCGGCGCGCGCCATCAAGGCGCGCACGGGGGTTTCCCAGCAGGAGGACAACCTCGACCCGGACTTCACGGTGCGTGTGAATCTGATGGTGCACGCGCGCTACTTCGGCATCCCGAAGAGCGTCGCGGGCAAGCGCGCCGACGAGCTGCTGGGGTTCATGGGGCTCTCGGAGAAAGCCGCTGCCCGGATGAGCGAGATCTCCGGCGGCATGAAGAGACGCCTCATCGTGGCGCGCGCGCTGGTCAACGCCCCCGAGCTGCTGCTGCTCGACGAGCCCACCATCGGGCTCGACCCGCAGTCGCGCCAGCAGGTCTGGACGCGGATCCGGCAGCTCAGGAAGGCCGGCACGACCATCCTGCTCACCACGCACTACCTCGAGGAAGCGGCGCAGCTCTGCGACCGGCTCGTCATCATGGATCGCGGTCGGATCCTGGTGGAAGGCGCTCCCGGCGCGCTGGTGGCCGAGCACATCGGACGCGACGTCGTGGAGGTGTGGGGAGGCGGGGACGATCTGCTCGCGCACGTCCGCGCGCGAGACTGGCGCCACGAGAAGCTCTCCGACCGGATCGTCATCGCCACGGAGCATGGGGAGGAGATCCATCAGGACATCGCGGGGCGGTTCCCGATGGATCAGGTCATCCTGCGTCACGCCAACCTCGAGGACGTCTTCCTCAAGCTGACGGGAAGGGGGCTGCGGGAGTGATCGAAAGAGCCCGTGCGTTCCTGACCGGCGTGTATCGCGTGTGGCAGCGCAACCGCGACGTTTACCTCGTGACCTGGAAGACCAACATGATCCCGCCGCTCATCGAGCCGCTGCTCTACCTCGGCGCCTTCGGCGCCGGAGTCGGAGTGCTGGTGAAGGAGGTCACGTACCGGGGGGAGGCGGTCTCCTACGCGGCGTTCATCGCCCCCGGACTGATGGCCTCCGGGCTCATGTTCCACACCTTCGGCGAGAACACCTACGGGACTTTCGTGCGGCTCTATTACCAGAAGACGTTCGACGCCATCCTGGCGACGCCGGTGAGCGCGCGCGAGCTGATCGTCGGCGAGCTGGCGTGGGGGGCGACGAAGGGATTCTTCGCCAACCTGCTCACCATGGCGGCGATCGCGCTGTTCGGCCTGATGAGCGTGCCGGCCGCGCTGATGATTGTGCCCTTCTCGCTGCTGGCGGGCTTCATGTTCGCCTGCGTGGCGATCATCTTCGCCGCCACCGCGACGCGCATCGACACGCTCAACGTGCCGGCGTACCTGATCATGACGCCGATGTTTCTGTTCTCCGGCGTGTTCTTTCCGCTCGACGTGATGCCACCGTGGGCGCGCAGCGTGGCCGCGTTTCTGCCGCTGACGCACGTGGTGGGGTTCATGCGCGGCGCCACGCTCGACCCGTCCGACGGCTCGCTGGCCCGGGGCCTGGCCGGCACGATCGTCTTCACGATCCCCGCGCTATGGCTGGGCCTTCGCCTGATGTACCGGCGGGTGATCAAGTAGCGGTGGCCAGTTCGCTGCTCCTTTCCGGTTACTCTGTCCAATGGTCCGTATTCTACGAAAGATCGTCGGAACCAAATTCTCCCCTTGTAAGTGACGCAAAAGGGACGTATTGCGAACCAGAGGTCCGCGCACCCGCACCGCTCTGTTGAGCTTGCTACAGGAACGTAGTACATTCCTGCAGCATGATTACAAGATCTCTCGTGCTCCCGGAGAGGCGCTCCTGCCTGCTCCTCGGCCCCCGGCAGACCGGGAAGAGTACCCTCGTACGGTCGAACCTCCCCTCAGGGTCCTTCGAGGCGGACCTCCTGCAGCACGATTTGTTCCTTCGCTACTCGAAGGATCCGTCCCGGTTCCGCCTCGAGGCCGAAGCGAGGATCCAAAAAGGCGCGAAGACGGTCTTCGTCGACGAGGTGCAGAAGATCCCCGAGCTGCTCGACGAGGTCCATGGGCTGATCGAGCGGCATCGCGTCCGGTTCATCCTCACCGGATCGAGCGCCCGCAAGCTCAAGCGTCGCGGCACGAACCTCCTGGCCGGCCGCGCCGTCACGCGACGGCTGCACCCGTTGACGCTCGGCGAGCAGGGTCAGCGCTTCGATCTCCAGCGCACGCTGCGTCTGGGGAGTCTGCCGGCCATCGTGACGAGTCCCGATTCCGAGGCCGCGGACCTCCTACGCTCCTACGCCGAGACCTATCTGCGCGAAGAGATCCAGGCCGAGGCGCTGGTGCGCAACCTCGGGGGCTTCGCGCGGTTCCTCGAGATCGCCGCAGCCCAGTCGGGTGAGATCCTGAACTACAGTGCCGTGGGTCGCGACGCCTCGCTCGCCACGCGCACCGTCCAGGAGTACTACCGCATCCTCGAGGACACGCTCGTCGGCCTGCGCTTGGACGCGTGGCGCAAGAGCCCGCGGGCCCGCCTGGTCACGCACCCTCGCTTCTACCTCTTCGACACCGGCGTGACGAACGCGCTCAACCGCCGACTCACGGCGCGCCCGGATCCCGTCGTCCACGGCAAGCTGTTCGAGCAGTGGATCGTGCTGGAGGTCGCTCGCGCCATCGACTACGCGGGCAGCGAGGCGCGAGCGTACTACTGGAGGACCCACATGGGAGCCGAGGTCGACCTGGTCGTCGAAAAGCACGGCCGGCTCGTGCTGGCGGCGGAGATCAAGAGCGGCAAGAGCGTGACGGGCGCCGACCTCAGCGGGCTGCGCTCCTTCGGCACGGCCCACCCCAAGGTGCCCCGTTTCGTCGTGGCCCAGGTCCCCGAGGAGTACCGGCTCGAGAACGTCGCAGTCCTGCCCTACCGGAGATTCCTGGATCGGCTCGACGAGTGGCTGTGACCACTCCCGATGTAGGATGCGTGGCCGTGCGCCGATGCACCGGCGCGTGGTCCGGTAGCGACTGTTGCGCCTTGCCCCGGCGCGCGCTCGTGTAGAATCCTCGGCATGGTGACGGCATGAACGGGACGCTCGAGTTCGTCGCCCGGCACGGTTACGCCATCTTGTTTCTCTGGATGCTGATCGAGCAGCTCGGGCTTCCGATCCCGGCGATCCCTCTGCTCCTCGCAGCCGGGGCCATGGCTGGGACGGGGCGCCTGAACATGGGCATCATTCTCCTCGTGTCCGCCGCCGGCTCCCTTCTGGCCGACGCCGTGTGGTACGAGCTGGGGCGGCGCCGCGGCGTGCAAGTGCTTCAGTTTCTCTGCCGCGTGTCGCTCGAGCCCGACTCGTGCGTGCGGCGTACCGAGCTGACCTTCGGACGCTACGGCGTGTTCTCGCTCGTCATGGCGAAGTTCGTCCCGGGGCTCTCCACGGTGGCGCCGCCGCTGGCCGGGATCTTCGGCATGAGCCTGCCGCGCTTTCTGCTGTTTGCCGGGCTGGGAGCGCTCGTGTACACGGGAACGTTCGCCGGTCTCGGCTACGTTTTCAGCGCGCAGCTCGAGGTGATCGCCGAACAGTTGCCGAAGTTCGGCGAGGGACTGCTCCTGGTCCTTGGCGTGGCGCTGGCGGTGTATATCCTCGCGAAGGTGTGGCAGCGCCGTCGTTTCCTGATGAAGCTGAGGACGGACCGCATCGAGCCCCGCGAGCTCAAGGAGCGGCTCGACGGCGGCGAGGAGATCTTCATCATCGATCTACGGCACCCGCTCGACGTCGAGGTCGAGCCGCACCACATCCCCGGCGCCTTCCACCTCTCACCCGACGACCTGGAGGCGCGCCACCCGGAGATCCCGCGTGACCGGGAGGTTGTCCTCTACTGCACGTGACCCAACGAAGCGACGAGCGCCCGTGCGGCGCTCCTGCTGCACCGGCGCGGGATCACGCGTGTGCGGCCGCTGCTCGGCGGTCTCAACGGCTGGCGGGAGCTTCAGTATCCGCTGCAACCGCATGTGCCGCCGGCGTCTCCTCAATCCGGATGAGCGCCGGCACGAGAAAGCCAATCGCCCCCATCGCCAGAGAGATCGCGCCGCCGGCGAGGAACCAGGCGCGGACTCCCGCGAAGCTGGCGATCGGGGCGGCGAGGAGCAACCCGAGAGGCGCCGTCGCGGCGGCGAGCGACCCGAGGAGCGAGAAGACGCGCCCCTGGAAGGCCGGCTCGATCGTCGTCTGCATGATCGCGTAGATCGGGCCGTTGCAGAACGGGACCATCAGCCCCACCGTCAGCAACGCCGTCGACGCGATGATTATCGGATCCGGCGGGGCCATCCCCAGGACGAGCACGGCGGCGCCCAGGCCAATGATTCCGGCCAGGGTCGTCACGATCCTGCGTGAGAATCCTCCCCACGAGCCCAGGACGACGCCCCCCGCGATCATCCCCGCGCCGAAGAGCGACGTCATCCAGCCGAGCGTCATCGCGTTGCCGCCCAGATCGTTCTGAACCAGGAGCGGCAGCAGCGAGAAGGCCGGGGCGAGGAAGAGATTGATGGATGCGGCGATCATCACCAGCGCCATGTGCCCTTTGCGGGAGCGCAGGTAGTGAAGCCCCGCGAGCGTCTCGCGCAGGACGCCGCCCGCCGGCCGCATCGGCGCATCCTGCGCCTGCCGTTCGGGCTCGGGGATGCGGATGGCGAGGAGCGGCGCGATGGCGAACGCCGCCGTGACGACGTCCACCAGCATCACTCCCGCCATGGAGAGGCTCGCATAGAGGAAGGCGCCCGCCGGAGCGCCCACGATGGCGAGCGCCCCCTGGAGCGACTGGTTCCATCCCTGGATGCGCGTGAGATGCTGCGGCGGGACCATCAGGGAGCTGGCCGCGAGCATCGCCGGCCCGTGGAACGCGGAGCCCAGCGCGCGGACGAAGAGAACGGCGAAAACGGCTTCGACGCCGGCGGAGTCGCTGGCGAAAAGAACGGCGAGGATGAGCGACGCGAGCGCGACGACGACATCGGCCACGAGCATGATCGTCCGGCGGTTCCAGCGATCGACGAGGGCGCCGATCACCGGGCCCAGCACGACCTGGGGAAGCAGGCCGACGAACGTGGCGCTCGCCAGGACCGCCGCGGAGCCCGTCTGCAGCGTGAGCCACCAGATGAGGGCGAACTGGACGGCCTGGCTCCCGAACAGGGAGAGGGCCTGCCCGCCCCAGATCGCCATGAACGGGCCGAGACGCCGCGCGTCGGGTTGCGTCGCGCCGCTCCCCGAGGCATCGGCTGGCGCGTCGTGTGTCATGGCGCGGAGAATACACAACTCTCCCGGATTATTCAAGAAAACTTTAATAATCACGGGGACCTGAATGAGTGCTACCGTGGCCCGGTGGCCGGACGGCTGGCTGCGGGCGGATCCGGCACGCGGGCCTCCGGCCCGCAGCATCGCGCAGTCGAATGCGGGCCGGAGGCCCGCGCCACGAACGGGGATGGACCAATGATGCGGAAGGCCAAGGTTTCCGCGGGCAGCCGCGGCGCAGGCGGTGCCGGGCCGGGTGGGCGCCGCCGCGAGAAGGGCGGAAAGCCAGAGGGAACGTTGACCCTCACCGCCCTCGACCAGGTGTGGGCGCTCGCCGACCCGCTGCGCGTGAGGATGCTGGGCGCCTTCGCCGAGGAGCGGACCACGCGGCAGGTGGCCGAGTTCCTCGACGAGAAGCCGACGAGGCTCTACCACCACCTCAAATCGCTCGCGGCGGCCGGGTTGATCAGGAAGACCCGCACGCGCCGCAATCGCGGCACGCTCGAGACTTACTATCGCGCGGTCGCGGGCTCCTTCAGGGCCGACCCGTCTCTCTTCGCGCCGCCGGGGACGAAGGAGGCCACCGAATCGATCGGCACGGTGATCGGCACCATGCTCGATCAGACGGGGTCCGAACTGAACGCCCTGATCGCATCGGGCGGGGGAAGCAGGGAGGTGCAGGAAGTAGGGCTCTTCAGCTTCCTGGAAGTGCATGCGCCGGAGCGCGACATGCGGAAGATCCGCGCGCAGGTCGATCGCCTCGTGGCGGGCCTCAAGGGGCGCGAGTCGGAGGCGACGAAGAAGCGGGCGGAACCCGACAGGCGCTACCGTCTCTCGATCGCCTTCTTCCCGCTGGATCTTCCCAGACGCTGAGGTGTTGTCGCCATCCCGGCCGGGTGCTAGCTTTCCGGGACAAGAACAGCGGGGAAGGAGGACGCTCATGACACCGCGCGACGATCGAAGACCCGGGAGGGCCGGGATGATCGTCGGTCTGCTGGCGTGGCTGATCCTCACGCTCGTTCCCGCGCTCCACGGGCACCATCCGGCGCCCCAGCACGCGGGAAGCCAGACCGACTGGTCCTGCACCCTCTGCGCTGTCTCCTCGGTCCCGGAGCTGAGCGATGGCAAGCCCATCATTCAGGCTCCCACGGACATCTCCTGGCTCCCGACCATCCGGGACGCCGTTGTGACGGCTGAATCCGATCCCTGGACTCACGCCGGCCGCGCTCCCCCCGCTCCCCTCACCTGAATCGCGCCGCAAGACCGCACGATGCACCGGGGGCCACCGCCACCGGTGATGCCGCCATTTCATTCAGGGGAGGAGTCTCTCTATGCGCAAGCTGTCTGCGCGCTTCATACGAGCGCGCTCGTTCATCGCCATCGTTGTCATCATCACCTTCGCCGCCGGGCTGCCGCCAGACGCCCGGACCGCGGAGCCGTCCCAGGCGTTGAAGGGCAGGATCATCGCGGAGCACTCGCAACAGCCGATCGTCGGCGCGACAATCGAGCTGATCGAGCTGCGCCGCCTCGCGAGGACCGACGCCAAAGGCGTCTATGTCTTCGAGGATATTCCGGTCGGGTCCTACGCGGTCTCGGTGACCGCCGAGGGGTACGCCGATCAGGTCCGGCACGTCACTGTCCCCGGTGACGACGCGAACTTCACGCTCGACCTGAAGTTTCACGAAGAGCCGGTCGTCGTGACCACGAGCGCCGAGCCTCGCGACCCCATGCAGATCTACCAGCCCGCCGAAGTCCTCGGGGGCGAGCAGCTCGAGTGGCGCGCAACCCAGTCGCTCGGCACCACGCTGCAGAACGAGCCGGGGATCGCGATGACGAGCCTGAGCCAGGCCTCCTCCCGCCCCGTCATCCGGGGACTGGGGGGCAATCGCGTGCTGGTCCTGGATGACGGATCGCGCGTGGGGGACGTGTCCTTCCTCTCGGACGATCACGCGGTGGCCGTCAATCCCATGGAAGCGCAGAGCATCGAGGTCGTGCGCGGCGCCGCCAATCTCCTTTATGGCAGCAACGCCATCGGCGGGGTGGTGAACGTCCTGAGCGGCGACATCCCCACGAAGCTGAATGATCGGCCCACCGGCAGCGTGTCCTTCGGCGGCTCCTCGAACACCGACGAGCTTGCCGGGGGCGTGAGTTTCGATGGGGCCCTGGGCTCCATGGGGTATCACCTGGGCGGATGGCGGTCGGACAGCGGCGAGTACCAGTTCAACGGCGGCACGGCGGGGAACTCACAATCGGACTTCACCACGTTCAACGGTGGGCTTTCGTACATCGGCAGCGCGGGCTATATGGGTTTCTCGTACCGGGATCAGGAAGGGGACTACGGCCTGCCGGTGAGCGAGGACGGCGAGCTGCTCGGTGAAGGGGAGAAAGGGGTCACCATCGGCATGCAGGAGGAGAGCGTGAAGGTGCGCGGGGAGATCACGCGCGACTTCGGTATCTTCTCCGGCGCGCGGTTCCAGGCCATCCGGCACGACTACACGCACACCGAGTTCGAGGAGACCGGTGAAGCGGGGACCGTGTTCGACCAGGAGACCACCGAGATCCGCGCCGATCTCACCCATCGGGCCGCGGGCCGGTTCAGCGGGACCTTCGGCGGCTGGTTCCTCGACAGCGACTTTCAGGCGACGGGAGACGAGGCCCTCCTTCCCTTCGCGGAGACGAAAGGCTACGCGGCCTTCTTCTACGAGGAAGTCGATCTGGGAGGGTCGAGGCTCCAGCTCGGCGGACGCTACGACGATCAGAACGTGGACACGGGGCCGGAGCAGGTGGACTTCAGCGGTGCGAGCGCCGCGGTCGGCGCGATCATCCACTCCGAGGGAACATGGAGCGTGTCGGTGAACGGGACACACAACTTCAAGGCGCCCCAGGCCGAGGAGCTGTTCGCCAACGGTCCCCACCTGGCGACCTTCACCTTCGAGATCGGCGATCCCGATCTCTCGGTGGAGACCAGCGTCGGGCTGGATCTCGGCTTCCGATGGGAGACGCCCCGCTTCGATGGGAGCGTGACCATCTTTCGGACCGATTTCCAGGACTTCATCTTCCTCCAGCCGCTCGTCGACCCGAACACGGGGATGCAGGTGATCATGGACGGTCTGCCGGCGGAGCAATACGTCCAGACCGACGCGTTGTTCTACGGCGCCGAGGCGCACGCCGATATCCACCTCCTGGAGCATCTGATGCTGGACGTCACGGCGGACACCGTCATCGCCGAAGACGATGAAGCGAGCGAGCCGCTCCCCAGGATCCCGCCGCTGCGCGCGGGGTTGGGGGTGCACTGGGACACCGACCGCTACGGCCTGGGAGCGGAGGCGCGCTTCTCCGACGATCAGGATCGGGTTGCCCCGGGCGAAGAGCCCACCAATGCTTTCACGATCTACAACCTGTTCGGGCACGTTCAGATCGCGGGGGGATCGACGGTGCATCGGTTCACGCTGCGGGTCGCCAACCTGACGGATCGGTTCTACAGGAACCACGTCAATCGGGTGAAGGAGATCCTCCCGGAGCCGGGGCGCTCGGCGCGGCTGCTCTATACGATGATCTTCTGACCGCAGGAGACGTCAGTACACCAGGTGGCGCAGGCGAGGACGGGCCATTGGATCGGCCTACGACCCGCCCGCCTCGCCCTGGGTGTCCCTGATCTGGACCACGTCGGTCCGCTGCTCCCCCTGCACGAAGAAGGCGCTGCCGGCGTCGTGGGAGAAGAGGATCGGCTGGATGTTGCCGCTGCGAAAATCGGTGAGGGTCTTCACTCCGCTGCCGTCCGCCGCCACCATCTGAACCAAGGGCTCGGTGCCGAGCCGCCGGACGACGAGGAGCTTCTTGCCATCCTCCGACCACTGGGCCCTTTCAAGGCGCCCTTCGGTGAAGCGCGTGATCTGCACCGGCTCGCCATTCGGGATGGGCTGTCGCCACAGATTCCCGACGCCGTCAGTGGTGCGGCCGTAGGTCAGGGAGCCATCCGGCGCCCAATCGACGCCGAAGACGAGCCCCTGAATCTGCAATGCGGCGATCGCGGCGCCGCCATCGGCGGGCACGATCGTCCAGATCGTCTGGACACGGCCTTGCATCTCCTTGAACACCGGATAGAGGATCCACTTCCCGTCATGCGAGAATTGCGCGCCCCCCTGGACTGCCTCCAGGAGCCTTCTCGGCTCGCCGCCGCTCGTGACGGCCCAGATGTCGTTGGGCGCGTCCCGCCGACTGTAGAGCACGGTCGATCCGTCAGGAGAGACTTCGACGAGGTGCTCTCCCGAGCCGTCCGTCAGCCGCGTCAGGTTCCCGCCGTCCCGATCCACGCGGTGGACGTGTCCGATCAGAGGGTCTCCCGTGTAGAGAGTGAAGACCACGCCGCTGTCCTTCCAGGGGAACACGGGGCCCACGGCGTAGTTGGCGCCCGAGGTGATTGCCCGGAGCTGGGAGCCGTCGTTCCGAATGGAGAAGAGACGCCGGTACGGCTCATCGTTGGCCGTGAGGATCAGCGAGCCGTCCTTCATCGCCAGCACGTCCCCGATCCCCTTGGAGGACTCGAAGGTGATCTGACGCGCCGGAGACGAGCCTTCAGCCGGCGCGACCCAGAGGTCCCCCCATCCCGTCGCGCGGATCGCGGCGAGGGATCCCGATGCCCCTCCCACACTCAGGCTGCTGTAGAGGTTCAGATCGCTGGTGATCCGCTGGTTCGCCCCGTCGGGATAGGAGATGTAGCGGATCTGCGGCGAGAAGGAGTCCAGCGCCGCGCCGGCGGCGACCAGGCCTCGACCATCGGGAAGCCACGCGAGCGTGTCGATCTCGAGGAAGCGCAGCCCGCTGGTGGTGATGTCTCTCCGGGCTCCGTCCGCGACGTCGAAGGCGACCAGACCGGAGTAGATGCTGCCGTCGATCCCTTGCAACACGGCGACGATCTGCCTGCCGTCGGGGGACCACGCGGGGCGCACGAAGGGACTGAGGGCTTCGGGCCTCTCCACCGTGACCAGCGCCCTCTCCTGTCCGGTGCCCAGATCGCCCAGCATGAGCGCAGCCTTCTGGCTCTGGGGAATCCCCCTCACGAAGGCGATCTGCCGTCCGTCGGGGGTGAACGTCACCCCCGAGTCCACATCGAAGAAGCGCTTGCGCGGCGTGCCGCCGAGCGACGGCACGTCGAAAAGGGCGGAGTAGTTCGGTGCGTCGGGGTCGCGCTGAAGATAGAAGATGTAGTCGCCATCGGGGGAGAAGACCGGGCTTCTCACCCCATCCTGCGACGCGGGGATCACGTCGAGGTCGCTCCCCGTGGCGACCTGCCTGACGCGCAGCCGCTGGTTTCCCGCCGTGCCCGCGATGTAGGCGAGGTAGCGGCCGTCGGGCGACAGCATGGCCGCCTGAAGGGCCGGCAGGCTCAGCATGCTGGTCATCTGGGTCGACGCGAACGGGCGCACGGCGGCTCCTCCTCCCAGCCGTCCCGCGGTGAAGGCGAAGATTCCCATGATGATCGCGGCGAGGATTCCAGAGATCCAGGCCACGAGGCGGGCGCGCGAAGCGCTGCGGCGCGGCGCAGGCGGCTCCACGCCGATCCTGCTGGCCGAGGTTACGGAGGCCGACAGCGTGTCGTACTCGTCGGCGATCTCACGCAGCTCGATGGCCAGATCCTTCATCGACTGGAGGCGCTGGTCGGCGGACTTGGCGATGCACCTCCTGATGACACGGCGCAGCTCGGCCGGCACCGTCGCGTCGGACTGATCGACCGGCACCGGCGTGTCGTGCAGGATCCGGTGCATCGTGTCGATGTCCGACTCGGCCTCGAAGGGGCGCTTGCGCGTCGCCGCCTCGTAGAGGATGCAGCCGAAAGAGAAGATGTCGGAGCGGTGGTCCACTCCCTTGCCGCGCACCTGCTCGGGAGACATGTAACCCACGGTCCCCAGGATGGCTCCCGCGCTGGTCCTGTCCGCCACCTCGGTCGGGGCGCTCGTTGCACCCGGCTCTCCGGGTGTTCTCTCGGTCAGCTTGGCCAGGCCGAAGTCGAGCACTTTCGCGTAACCGTCGGTGGTGACCATGATGTTGCCCGGCTTGAGATCGCGGTGAACGATCCCCGCGGCGTGGGCCTTGGAGAGCCCCTCGGCCGCCTGCGCGAGGTGGCCGATGAGCGTGCGCAGGTCAGTGCCGTCGGTGTAGACGAGGTCCTTGAAGGTCCTGCCGGTGATCAGCTCCATCGCGATGAAGTGGACCGTCCCCGCCGCGCCGTCCTCCAAACCATCGGCCGCGCGCACGACGTCGTGCCCGACTTCGTAGATGGTGACGATGTGCGGATGGTTCAGCGAGGAGGCTGACTTGGCTTCCAGCATGAAGCGCCGCACCCGGTCCTCGCTGCGCACCAGCTCGGGAGGAAGGATCTTCAGGGCGACGTTGCGCTCGAGGGACTCGTCCTTGGCGAGGTAGACTTCGCCCATCCCTCCGGTCCCCAGGGGACCGACGATCCTGTAGTGGGAGATGCGGCTGTCGGGCTGCAACGTGCGGGCCACGGCCAGTTCTCCGGGAAGATGGGCGCGAAGCTTCGATTCTATCCGCGTGATGCCGCAGTGTCCACGCGCCCGGTAACAGTAATAACGCCCGGATTCAGGATCTGGTTCTGCGATATTCGATCAGATACGGCGGGATGGGCCCCTTCGCGCTCAGATCCGGCGCGGCCTCCGGGTGGCCGTACTGCGTCGTCATCGGAATGACACCGGCCCAGTGGGGGAGCGCGAGGTCCTCCGGCTCGTCTCCTGGCGGACCCGAGCGCACTTTGGCGGAAACCTCCGTCAGGGGGAAATCCAGGATCGTCGTGGCCTTCATCTCCTGATCGTTGGGGGGGCGGGCATCGGGGCCCCGGCCGGGGACCAGGTGCTCGACGAGATCCGCGAGCGCCTGGAGCTTGCGCTCCGGATCGAGGATCGGGGTCGCCGTGCCGAGGGCCACCACCGATCTGTAGTTCATCGAATGATGGAACGTGGAGCGGGCGATCACCAGGCCATCGAGATGGGTCACGGTGACGCAGGCGTGAATCCCCCCCGCCAGCGACTTGAGAAGGCGGCTCGCGGAGGAGCCGTGCAGCAGGAGCGCGTCGCCGCGGCGGGCGTAGGCCATCGGCAGGACGAAGGGCTGACCCTCGACCGTAATCCCGACGTGGCAGATGATCCCTTCGTCGAGGATCGCGTGCACCAGCGCGCGGTCGTACGAGCCGCGGTCGGGGAGCCTTTTCACCCGCGTGCGGGGTGTTGCGTCGAAACGGTCGGTCGTCATGGATATCATCTTACCGTGTTATAGACTGAGCACGATGATGCGCACGGTATGTTGGATTCTCGCCGCGATGACGCTCGCCCCCGGCGCTCGTGCCGCCCAGAAGCCCTACCGCATCAGCGGCGTGGAGGCCGTGGGCAAGAGGGACTGGGCGCCGAAAGAGACGCTCACCGGAAGCCAGCAGGGAGTCACGTTCTCGATCCGCTACCTCGAGCCCGAGGCGGCGAGAAAGGCCGTGGCCGCGGCCCTCGGGCGCGACCCGAAGCTGCTGAAGGAGAGACTCGGCGACATGGACCCGGGGCACCTGGCCTTCGTGGTGCAGATCGACAACGCGACCGACCAGCAGGTCAGGTTCAACCCGGCCGAGGCATGGCTCTACACCGACAAGGGAGATACGAAGATCCCGCTCGACTACAGCGCCCTCTACATGCTCGGCCAGCGTCTCGGCCCCGCGGCGCCGAGCACCGATGAAGTGGCTTCGGTGTTCTTCGACCAGGAGGCGATGATCCAGCCGGGGGGGAGCGTCAGGAAGATCCTGGCCTATGAGGCGCCCCGCGAGGACAAGTTCAAGACCTTCGAGATCAGGGTCGTCGAGGTGAGCGTGGGCTCCGAGCCGATCGGTTTCTCCTTCCCGTTCCGCAAGTTCTACGAAGACTGACGCGGATTCGCCATGAGCCGGCCCCTGGATGGAATCAGCCACGCCCGCACGATCCGGGCTGAGGTGGCCGCGGAGATCGCCGACATGGTGTCGGCGGGGCTGCGCCCGCCGTGCCTCGCCGCGGTGCTGGTGGGGGACGACCCTGCGTCGGCCATCTACGTGCGCAGCAAGGTCAGCGCCTGCCGTGAGGCCGGGCTGCAGACCCGCGAGGAGCGGCGTCCCGCGACGATCGCGCAGGAGGACGTGCTCGCCCTGGTCCGCGCGCTGGCGCGCGACGATGGGGTAGACGGGATCCTGGTGCAGATGCCCCTGCCCGAAGGGCTCGACCGCAGGAGGGTGATCGAGGCGATCGACCCCGCGAAGGACGTGGACGGCTTCCATCCGCAGAACGTCGGCCGCCTCTGGATCGGCGAGAGCGGGTTCGTCCCCTGCACGCCGCTCGGCGTGATGGAGCTTCTGAGCCGCGAGGGGATCGCCGTCGAAGGGAAGGAGGCCGTGGTGATCGGCCGCAGCGAGATCGTCGGCAAGCCGATGGCGGCGCTCCTGCTGCAGCGTCATGCGACGGTGACGGTGTGCCACTCGCGCACGCGGGACCTCCCCACCGTCGCCGCGCGGGCGGACGTGCTGGTCGCCGCGATCGGACGCCCCGCGTTCGTGACGCGGGAGTTCATCAAGCCGGGGGCTGTCGTCATCGACGTGGGGATCAACCAGGTGCGTGACGCGGCGCGCGCGCGGGAGCTGTTCGGAGACGACCCGTCGCGTCAGGATGCGATCAAGCGCAAGGGATATACGCTCGTCGGCGACGCCCATCCTCTTCATGTGGCCGAGCGCGCGAGCGCCTTCACCCCCGTGCCCGGCGGCGTCGGTCCTCTCACCGTGGCCCTGCTGCTGAGAAACACCCTGCGCGCGGCGCAGGCCCGCGCGGCCGGCCGGAGCCGGTCATGACTTCCACCGCTCCGGCGATCCTCTCGGCCGGGATGACGGGGGGCATCGCGTGCGGGCGCACGACGGTGGGCGGCATGCTGACGCGCCTTGGCGCCCGCGTCATCGACATGGACGCGCTGGCGCACGAGCTGGTGGCGCCGGAGGGCGCGGCCGTCGCGGCGGTGGTCGAAGCATTCGGCCCGGCGGTCCGAGACGCTGACGGTGGCGTGAACCGGAAGGCCCTGGGAGCGCGGGTCTTTTCCGATGCGGCGGCGCGCGCGCGGCTGGAGGCGATTCTTCATCCGATGATCCTGGAACGCGCCGAAGCGTTGATCGCCGACTTCGCGCGAACGGCCGAGCGGGGGGTGGCGATCACCGACGCGGCGCTGCTGGTGGAGACCGGAGGCTACAAGCGCTACCAGCGCCTCATCGTGGTCACATGCGAGCCGGCCCTCCAGCTCCAGCGCCTCATGCAGCGCGATGGTCTGAGCGAGCCCGAAGCGCGCGCCCGCATCGGCGCGCAGGCGCCGCTCCACCAGAAGATCGCGATGGCCGACTACCACATCGATACTTCGGGAACTCTGGCGCAGACCGAGCAGCGCGCGCACGAAGTCTGGGCGATGCTCCTCGACGATCTGGAGAGCCTCCCTTCCCTGCCGCAGCGGAGGCGGCGCGCCTGATGCTCGATCGCGAGCTGGTGAGAAAGGCTCTGGGCACCGCGATGGGGCGCGGGGGGGAGTCGGCGCAGATCTTCGTCGAGAGGACGGTGGCGACCTCCTTGCGGATCGACGGCCGCCGGCTGGAGGAGTCCGCGAGCGGCGTCGAGCAGGGGGTCGGCCTGGCGCTTACGGACGGCAAGAGGACGCTCTACGCCAGCGGCAACAGCACCGACGAGGAGTTTCTGCTGCGCATGGCCGACCGGCTGGCGCGCGCCCGGAGCCTCGCGCACCACGGCCCGGCGGTCGTCCCGGAGGCGGTGCTGCGCCCGCTCCCCGAGCAGTTCGACGTCAGGCCGCTGCGCCTCATCTCGCCTGTCCTCGTCCCGCCGGCGACCGTGGGGATGGATCGCAAGGTCGCAACGCTGCGGCGCGCCGACGGCGCGGCGCGCGCGCGGGATCCCCGGGTAGCACAGGTCACGGTGGTCTACCGCGACGTGGAGCAGCAGGTGCTGGTGGCCGACACCGACGGAACGTGGGGGAGCGAGATCCGGCAGTACGTCACCATCGGCGTGACGGCCGTCGCGCGCGCCGGTGACACCATCCGCATGGGGTACGAAGCGCGCAGCGAAACGCGCGGCTTCGAGTTCTTCGACGTGAACCTGCCGGAGGACGTGGGGGCCGAGGCTGCGCGCGTGGCGCTGCTGCAGCTCGACGCGCGCCCCGCGCCGGCGGGGGCCTTCACGGTCGTGCTCTCGGCGAGCGCGGGGGGGACGATGGTCCACGAGGCGTGCGGGCATGGGCTGGAGGCCGATTTCATCCTCAAGGCGCTCTCGGTCTACGCGGGCAAGGAAGGGCAGCAGGTCGCCTCGCGTCTCGTGACCGTCGTGGACGACGGTACGCTCCCCAACCTGCGCGGCTCGTCGTCGATGGACGACGAGGGAGCGGCCACGACGCGTTGCGTGCTCATCGACAAGGGGATGCTCCAGGGCTTTCTGCACAGCCGGCGCACGGCGCGCGAGATGAAGGTGGAGCCGACGGGCAACGGCCGGCGTGAGTCGTACCGGCATCTCCCCATCCCCAGGATGCGCAACACCATCATCCTTCCCGGCAAGACGCCTCCCGACCAGATGCTCGCGGGAATCCGCGAGGGGATCCTCGTGTGCCGCATGGGGGGCGGGGAGGTGGACGTCGCCACCGGGAACTTCGTCTTCAGCTGCTCGGAGGCCTACATGATCCGCAACGGCAGGATCGCCGAGCCGATCCGGGATGCCACGCTCATCGGCAACGGTCCCGAAGTCCTGACGACGATCGACAAGGTCGGGTCGGACCTCGGCTATGGCGTGGGGACGTGCGGCAAGGAGGGGCAGGGGGTGCCGGTCGCCGACGCCCAGCCGTCGCTGCGGATCCCGCGGATCACGGTCGGTGGGGTGGCGGCGGAAGGGGGAGGGACGGAGAGTGCGTGAGTTCGACGATGTGCTCGATCGCGGCCTGGCGGCGCTGGTCGTCGCCGGGCACCAGGGAGAGCTCTACGTCGAGGAGCGGCACGTGCTGCGGCTGGCCGTGACAGACACGGCGCTCGAGAGTCTCGAGACGCAGGAGGTGCACGGCGCGGCCTTCAGGCTGTTCCACGAAGGGCGCACCGGATTCGCGTTCACGTCGGATGTGAGCCCCAAGGGTTTCAAGCAGGCCGTGACGATGGCCAAGGATCTGCTGGCCTGCACCGATCCGGACGAGTCGATGGCTCTCCCCGAGATCGACGAGTCCTCCACTCCCGAGCCGGAGTGCTACGACGCCTCGCTGGGGCGCGTCGACATCCAGGACAAGCTGAGCCTCGCGCGCCGCGTGGAGGAGTCGGCGCGCGCCGCCGATCGGCGCGTGACCAAGGTGCGTCAGAGTCTCTACACCGACGTCGTGGGCCGGGTGGGGATCGCGAGCACGGGTGGGCTGAGGCATTCCTGGCCCTTCAGCCGCGTGCGCGCCTCCATCGAGCTGGTGGCGGAGCAGGACGGGCACGCGCAGAGCGGATACAACGAGGAGTTCGCCATCAGGTTCTCCGCGCTCGACCCCTCTCATGTCGGACGCGAGGCGGCGCGCAGGGCGACGCAGAAGCTCGGGGCCGAAACCATGCCGACGCGCCGCGCGAACGTCGTGCTCGAGCCGGTGGTTGCGGCGAGCCTCATCGCCGGCATGGCGCCGGCGCTCCACGCGGACAACGTGCTCAAGGGAAAGTCGATGCTCGGCGCGCGCCTCGGACGCGAGGTGGCCGGCCCGCGCGTGAGGCTGCTCGACGACGGCAGGCTCGCGGGTGGCGACGGCTCCGCCGCGTGGGACGACGAAGGGGTCGCCACGCGCTGCACGCTGCTGATCGAGACCGGGGTGCTGAAGAGCTTCCTGCATTCGAGCTACACGTCGGTGCGCATGGGGTGCGCGCCCACCGGCAACGTCTTCCGCCGCTCGTTCGCGTCGCCCCCCCGCATCGCGCCGTCCAATCTCTACCTGGAGCCGACCGGGATCTCGCGCGAGGAGCTGCTGGCGCAGGCGGGCGACGGCATCTACGTCACGGAGGTCATGGGGCTGCATACCATCGACACGATCTCGGGAGACTTCTCCCTGGGGGCCGCCGGAGTGACGTTGAAGAACGGGCGCCCCGACAAGCCCGTCGACAGGATCGGCATCGCGGGGAACCTGCTGGATCTGCTGGGCTCGATTCAGGCCGTGGCGACCGATCTCAAATGCGTCCCCGGCGGTGGCGCGGGTTCCTCCACGCTCCTGGCCGGGATCACCGTCAGCGGTCGATGACCACCGAGACCGCTTTCGGCGGCCGGATCCTGGTGGCCCCGGACGGTCCCGAGGGGCTGGACGCGGCCCGCGAAGGGGCGGCCTGCCTGACTGCCGCCGGGTATCGCGCAGAAGTCGCTGCCGATCTCCAGGCCGCGGCCGCCGACCTCGCGCGGGCGGACTACGAGGTCGCCGTCCTGGTGATCTCCGAGGCGGCACGGCTGCGCGCTCACTTTCCCGCGCTCACCGCCGCGGCCATGGATCCGGTCCCCATCGTCGCCGCCGGCGTGCCACCCGGGCCCGAGTCGCGGGCGCTGATCCACCACGGCGTCTACCGCACGATCCTCGACCCTCGCGACGCCGCGGCTCTTGCCGCGGCCACGGCCCGCGCGTTGCGCTACTCGCGCGCGCTGCGCCGCGAGGCCACGTTCGACCCGGACCAGCCCGATCTGGCGCGGCAGATCGGAGCCAGCGATGAGATGGACGGGGTCCACAGACTCGTCGCGAAGGCCGCTCGCGGGACCTCAGCGGTGCTGCTGATCGGCGAAGTCGGATCGGGCAAGCGCCTCGTGGCCCGCGCCATCCATGCGCGGGGGCCCTCGGGGGAAGGGGCGTTCGTGAACTGGCCTCTTGCCGCGGTGGCGCCCGAGGGTCCCGTGGCCGTGCGCGAGGCTCTGTTCGGGACGCACGATGCGCCCGGAGCGCTGGAGCTGGCCGAGGGGGGGAGCCTCGTCTTCGACGAGATAGGCCTGGTGCCGATGGAGGTGCAGCCGGCGTTGACGGAAGTCCTCGCGATGCAGGGCGAGCCACAGGCGACGCGGGCAGACGGCAGCGCGCGCTACCCCGTGGCGTCGCGCTTCATGGCGAGCACCTCAACCAATCTCGCGTTCGCCGTGGACACGGGGCACCTGATCGAGGAGCTGTATTCGATCCTCAGCGTCCTGCCGATCGCGCTGCCGCCGTTGCGCAAACGCCGCGACGACATCCCGGTCGTCGCCGACACCCTGCTGTCGCAGTTTGCCGCCCGCTATGGAAGGCCGGTCGTGGCCCTCGCCCCATCCGCGGTCGAGCTGCTCCAGCAGCACGCCTGGCCCGGGAACATTCGCGAGCTGCAGGAGCACATCGCGCGCGCCGTGCGTCGCGCGCACGGCCCGACGCTCATGGCCGAGGACCTCGCCGAGCTGCGGCACCGGCTCGCCGGGAAGCCCTCGACCGCGCACACGGGGACCATCGACCTGGGGCTGTCGCTCGACGACGCGCTGCCGCTGCGCGAGGTCGGGCGCCGCGCGGCTGCCGCCGCCGAGATCCTCGCCATCCGCAAGGCTCTGAAGGTCACCAACGGCAACGTCACACGGGCTGCGCGGCGCCTGAGGGTGAGCCGTATCCATCTCCAGAAGCGGATGAAGCTCTACGGACTGCGGGAGACTCCATAGGTACGCGGACCTTCCTGGGTACGCGGACCTCCGGTCCGCAATCAATCAATGCGGCGGGCCAGAGGCCCGCGCACCCAGGCCGGTGCTGGCGGAGGGAACCCTGCCTCGAAATCGTCGTAACATGCCCTGTCCATGGAGCCCGACAGAGCCGCCGAGCCATCGGTAGAGCCTTCCGTAGACTGGCGTCGCGTCGCGCGCGGGCTCCACTTCGTCGGCTTCGGGACTTTCTTCCTTCTGACGACCCTCGGCGTCCTGCCGTGGTCCTTCTGGTTCGTGGCGGCGCTCTACTGGCCGGTGCTCCTGATCGCCCTGGGGCTGCGCCTCATGCTGAACCGCAAGGCGCCGTATCTGGTGCTGGTCTCGCCGCTGCTGATCCACGGCACGCTCGCCGCGGTCGCGCTCACCGGTCATTTCGAGCCTTGGGGGCGCGCGTGGCGCCCCGTCAGTGTCGAGAGGCCGGAATCCGCGCAGCGATGGACGCTGGAGGGGAACCTCGCGTTCGCCCACATCGATGTCAGCGCCGGCGCGCTGAAGCCCGAGCTTCTCGTGACCGGACGCGCGCATATTCGCGGGAATCGCGACACAGTGACCGTCTCGGGCGAGTCGGTGCCGCGCGTGAGGCTGTCCGACCCGCGTCACGACTGGCACTTCGTGACGGGGCGCCCGCCGACCCAGAGCTGGGAGATCGAGGTGACCGACGCCATCCCGATGCGTCTCGAGCTCGACAGCGCCTTCACGGTGGGGAACATCGATCTGTCCGGCGGCGGTCTTTCCGGCGCCAGCATCGATGGCGCATTCAACGACCTGACGCTCAGGCTCGGCGCGCCGGCGGAGGCGGTCCGCATCGCCTTCGAGGGTGCCTTCAACACGCTGGAGATCGTCGTTCCCGACGAGGTTCCCGTCGGCGTCTCGACCGACGGGTTCCTCAACTTCGTCGATGGCCGCGGCAGCCGCGACCGCACGGGCGACGGCTACAGCTTGAGCATCGACGGAGCCTTCAACCACATCGTCGTCCGGGCGGAGTGATCCGGGTGAACCGGGGTCCGACGCCACCACCACCGTGCGCGAGGGACTCTGTGCTGTTCTGATATATGCTCTCCGTGTGACTTCGAGAGGCCCGACCCCGGAAGAAAGAGCCATCGCGCGAAGATCCTGGCGCGTACGCAAGTACCGTCTGGGCGCAGAGCCAACCGACGTGCTCCATGAGCTCACACCCGAGCAACGGCTCGAGATGATGTGGCCGCTGGCTCTCGAGGCCTGGTTCCTCACCGGGCGCCCCCTTCCCAGCTACAAGCGCTCCGACGCCCCCGTTCACATCGTGCGCGGCGCGACGAAGAGCGGCTGAACCGTGAACGACGACTTTCTCGACATCTTGAGGGCGCTCATCGATGGGCAGGCGCGGTTTCTCGTCGTGGGAGCCCATGCGATGGCCGTTCATGGTGTTCCGCGCGCGACGGGGGATCTGGATGTCTGGGTGGACTCTCAGAGCGAGAATGCCGGTCGCGTCTGGTCCGCGCTCCTGAAGTTCGGCGCTCCGGTCCAGTCGCTGGATGTCTCGCGCGACGATCTGCTGGTCCCCGGGACCGTCATCCAGATCGGGATGCCACCGCGCCGCATCGACATTCTCACGCAGTTGAGCGGCGTAGTCTTCGAAGATGCCTGGAAGGGAAGGACGACGCGCACGGTTGCCGGGCTCGAGATTCCCTTTCTCGGCAAAGCCGACCTGATGAAGAACAAGAAAGCAACCAATCGCCCCAAGGACATCGCTGACATCCAGGAGCTCGAGAAGGCATAGAGCCTCGGAGTGCCGCCCGCCCCATCGCACCGTGATATCCTCGGCCGGGGGCGCAAGGGCAAGGGGTCATGCCGGAGGAAAACGGCGTGAGCTGGGAGGGGGGACAGGTCCTGTCTCACTACCGTCTCGTCGAGAAGATCGGCGAGGGGGGGATGGGAGAAGTCTGGAAGGCGGAGGACACCCGCCTCGGCCGCGCCGTCGCGCTGAAGTTCCTCTCCACGAACGTGCCGCGCAAGGGAACGCCCATGGAGCGCTTCCTGCGCGAGGCCCGCGCCGCCTCGGCGCTCAACCATCCAAACATCTGCACCGTTCACGACATCGGCGAGCACGAAGGGACCCCCTTCATCACGATGGAGCTGCTGGAAGGGGAGACGCTCCGGCACCGCCTCGCGTCGGGAGCGCTGCCCGTCGACCAGACGATGGCGCTGGGGATGCAGATCGCCGACGCGCTGGGCGCCGCGCACGCCAAGGGGATCGTCCACCGCGACATCAAGCCCGGCAACATCTTTATCACGACGCGCGGCGAGGCGAAGATCCTCGACTTCGGTCTGGCCAAGCTCACGCTGCCCGGCGGCGAAGAAGATGCCGAGGATGACCTGCATCTGACGAAGCCGGGGGCGACCGTCGGGACCATCGCCTACATGTCTCCCGAGCAGGCGCTGGGGCGCGAGCTGGACGCGCGCAGCGACGTCTTCTCCCTGGGGATCGTCCTGTACGAGATGGCCACCGGGCAGCCGCCGTTCGGCAGCGGGACTTCGGCGGCCGTCTTCGACCGGCTCCTGAACCATCCTCCCACGCCCGTGCGGCAGGCGAACCCCTCCCTGCCGGCCGAGCTGGAGGTGGTGCTCGCGAGAGCCCTCGAGAAGGATCGCGATATGCGCTACCAGCACGCGAGCGACATGCGCGCCGACCTCGCGCGCACGCGGCGCGACACCATGAGCGGCGTGTCGCACGCGAACGTCGTAGCGGCCTCGCAGCAGGCGCCGGCGGAGGCCGGCGGATCCCGCGCGGAGCGCGCCTCCGATGCGCAGGTCGTCCTGGGCCTGCTCCGCAGGCGGCGCGCGCTCCTGTTCGCCGCGGGCGCCGTGGTGGTCGCGGCCGTCATCGTCGCGGCGTTCATGTTCCGCTCCTCGGGCGCGCGCATCGCGCTGCTCCCCGCGGACGCCCTGGATTCGGTGGCGGTGCTCCCCTTCGAGAACGTCGGCGCCGATCCGGAGACGGAGTATCTCAGCGACGGCATCACCGAGAGTCTCATCAACAGCCTCTCGCGCGTGCCGAACCTGCGCGTGGTGCCCAGGAGCCTCGCGTTCGCCTGGAAGGGGCGCGCCGGCGATCCGGGACGCGCGGGGGCCGACCTGGACGTGCGTGCGGTAGTCACGGGGCGGGTGTCGCAGCGCGGCGACCAGCTCATCATCGGCGTGGAGCTGACCGACGTCGCCGCCGTGTCGCAGATCTGGGGAAGTCAGTACGCCCGCACCAGGATCGACATCCTCGTCATGCAGGAGGAGATCGCGCGCGAGATCGCCCGCAGCCTGAGACTCCAGCTCTCGCCGGAAGAGGCGGCGGCGATCGTCCCGCACCATACGGAAGACCCCGACGCCTACGACGCCTACCTGCGCGGCCAGGCGCTCATGCGCGAGTGGGGCGCTCCCGAGAAGCTCCAGGGCGCGCGGCGTCACTTCGAAGCGGCGCTCGCGCGCGACGCCGGATACGCGGCCGCGATGGCGGGGTTGGCGCGTGTCGAGGCGCACACCTACCGCAGCCTGGAGCCGCTCCCCGAATCGCTCGCGCGCGGCGAGGAGCTGGCCCGGCGCGCCCTGTCGATCGACCCGAATCTCGGGCGCGCGCACGCGGCGCTCGGCGAGGTGCTCTGCAGCAGCTACCGCTACGCCGAGGCGGCCGCCGCGCTGCGCCAGGCGGTGCGGCTCGACCCGGGGGACTCCGGCGCATGGGACTCCCTTTCATGGGCGCTCGGCTACATGACGCCCCCCGATGCGATCGAGGAGGAGCGGGCGGCGCGCGAGGCGATCCGGCTGGAGCCGGATTTCCCGGGCGCCTACTACCATCTGGGGAGGGCGTTCCTCCACCAGGAGCGATACGACCATGCGATCGAAGCCTTCCGCCGCGCCGGAGAGCTGGGGCCGGAGTTCGATGCGCCACGCTTCGGCCTCGCCCAGGTCCACTTCGCGCAGGGGAAGTACGACGAGGCCATGGAGCAGATGAAGCTGGCGAAGAGCATGACGTCGTCGCCGGTCTATCTGGTCCTGACCGCGGCCATCCATGCGGCGAAGGGGAACGAGGACGACGCGTTCGCGAACCTGACGACGGCTCTCGACGCCCGCTACGCCGACGTCGCGTGGCTCGAGAGCAGCGGCTGGTTCGACTCGCTGCGCGGCGACCCCCGCTTCGACGCCGTCATGGGCCGCGCCCGCGCCAACGCGGCGCGCTAGAGGCTCACAAAGCGGAGGCGTCCGGAACTGCTTTGAACCGAGACGATGGGGCCATCACTGACGCAGAAGTCCGAATTGCCGCCTTCGACTGGCTGCGACAGAACGTCGAGATGCTGGGAGACGTGCTCCCCCGGGACCTGTTGGCTCGGGGGTTCGAATTCCAGGGAATACGCGTACCACTCGTCGGGCCCCAGGGGATCTTCAAACCCAAGGTTCTCGCGAGCATGCCCCTCTCCATCACGACGGCTCCCCCGGGGGGACCGTATGACGATGGGTTCGGGGAAGATGGCCTTCTCGCGTACAAGTATCGCGGGGATGATCCAAATCATCATGACAATGTCGGCCTGCGGGAAGCGATGCGACGGCGGGCGCCGCTCGTCTACTTCCATGGTCTGGTGCCAGGGCGATACCTCGCAAGCTGGCCCGCGTTCGTCGTGGGCGATGATCCGGGAGGCCTGACGTTCAGAGTTGCCGTCGACGACGCCAGCCTCGCCCAGCGGGCAGCGGAAGACGCCGGCGAGAGTCCAATGGCCGTCGCCGAAGATTCTCAACCGCGCCGGGCCTACGTCACAGCCGTGGTGAGGCGGCGACTCCACCAGCGCGCGTTTCGCGAGCGCGTCCTGGCTGCCTACAAACAGGCATGCGCCTTGTGCCGCCTTCGCCATGTAGAGTTACTGGGGGCCGCGCACATCATTCCCGACGGAGAGCCCGGCGGCGAGCCCAGCGTGAACAATGGCATCGCGCTCTGCGCTCTTCATCATCTGGCGTTCGACAGGTTCCTTATCGGAATCCGGCCCGATTGCTTGGTGGAGGTCCGCCCCTCGATCCTTCGGGAGCACGACGGGCCGATGCTCCTTCATGGGCTTCAAGGGCTCCAAGGGGCGCAACTCGCTGTGCCTGGAAACCCACTATTGAGACCCGGGAAGGAGTTCCTCGAGTGGCGGTGGGAGCGATTCACTGCCGTCGCTTGATCAGGACTGGGCCCTCTCGAATACTGGTACTCGTTGACCGGAATGAGGCGCCTTGGACGCTCCGATCACCTATCGGTGGCGATCCCCTCCGCTGCGAACTTCGCGAACCCCGCCATGAAGCTGGTGACCTGCTGGCGGATCTTCTCGTCGATCAGCTTCCCGTCGGCGTCGAACACCTTGCCCGCGCCCGAGACGATCAGCCTTCCTCCGAACCATGGCCGCGTCCCGAGCGTGCGCAGGACGGGGAGCCACGCGGCCTGTGCCAGGATCGTTCCGGCGCCGCCCGGTGTTGCCCCCATCAGGGCGGTGGGGCGATTTCCGAACACGCGGGGGATGTCAGCGCCCGGGCGTGACAGCCAGTCGATCGCGTTCTTGAAGACCCCCGGGATCGAATTGTTGTACTCCGGCGTCACCAGGAGCAGTCCATCTGATTGCGCAATCTTGTCCTTGAGCTTCTGCACCGTCTCGGGGATCCCGGACGCCGCCTCGGCGTCGCCGTCGTAGAGCGGGATCCCGCGGATCGATGCGTGCTCGACGGTCGTGCCGGACGGCGCCAGCTCGATGGCGGCGCGAAGCAGCGCCTCGTTGAACGACCCCTTCCTCAGGCTTCCGGCAAGACCCACGATGGTCGGCATCTCATCCTCCAAAGGGCTGATTCAACCGATACGCACACTGGTCATCGACACCGATCCACCGTCGAAACCGTCCACCGGAAACGAGACCGTGTCGTTCTCCTCCGCCTGGGCGATAACGTAGAGCAGCGGCAGGAAATGGTCCGGTGTCGGCGCCGCCAGCGCCGCGTCGCGACCGAGACTCTCGTAGTCGGCCACGGTGGCGAAGCTGCGTGCAGTCAGCAACTCCCGCATCCTGTTCTCGAAGCGAATCGCCCAGTCGTAGGTTTCGGCGGCGTGGCTCCCCCACGCATAGGCGTGCAGGTTGTGAACGAGGTTGCCCGAGCCAAGAATCAGCACTCCTTCGTCACGCAGCGGCCTGAGCCGGGCCGCCAGCGCGAAATGCTCCTGCGCGGGGAGCGACTCGTCAATCGCAAGCTGAACGACGGGGATAGCAGCCTCCGGGTACATGTGCACGAGCACGGCCCATGTGCCGTGATCCAGTCCCCAATCTTGATCGAGAGCGACGGTCGAAGGGCCGATCAATGCGCGCACACGTTCGGCGAGCTGCGGAGAGCCGGGGGCCGGATACTGGACCTCGTAGAGCCGCCGCGGAAAGCCGCCGAAGTCATGGATTGTGCGCGGCCGCTCGCTCCCGGTGACGCGACTCCCCGGCACATACCAGTGAGCCGACGCTGAGAGGATGGCGCTGGGACGCGGAAGCGAATTCGAGACCTGCCGCCATCCCCTGGAGTAGGGCGTGTCCTCCACGGCGTTCATCGGGTTGCCATGGCCGATGAAGACCGCCGGCATCCGACCCGCTCCCGCGCGCGCAGAGTCCATTCTGGCATCTCCCTAAGAAATGCGGCGATCCTTCAGGATCGCCGCGGCGGCGAGAGCGCCGGGGGCGCAGGTGAGGCCGCCGCCGGGGTGCGTGCCGCCGCCGCAGAGATAGAAGCCGGGCACGGGGGTCGCGTGGCCGCTGCACTCCGGGGTCGGCCGGACGAGGATCTGATCCAGCGCGCACTCGCCGTGGAAGATGTGGCCGCCGGCGATGCCGTAGTGCTGCTCGATGTCCTCCGGCGTGAGCACCTGCCCCGACACGATGGTCTCCTTCACACCGGGAGCGTGCGCCTGGAGCGCCGCGACCGCGGCATCGCCGAGCTGCCGGCGCTGCTCGTCGTTCCATCCGCCGTCCAGATCACGCGGCGCGTAGTGCACCAGCATCGACACGACGGCATGCCCGGCAGGCGCGAGATCGGGAGACTCGATGCTCGGCACGAAGATGTCCAGGACCGGGTGCTCCGAGAAGCGCCGGTACTTGATGGCGTCGAAGGCGCGCTCCAGCTCGTTCATGTCTCTGCCTGTGCGGGCGCGGGCAATGTCCTCGTCCTTGCGGCACGCGAACTGCAGCGGTTTGTTGAGAGCCAGAAGCACCTGGGCCGTGCTGCCGCGCATGCGATAGTCGGCGATGTGCCGGCGCAGGGGGAAGGGGACCACGCCCTCGGGGAGCATCGCGAAGGCGGTCTTCGGATCGCAGGAGGCGGCCACCACCTTCGACGCGATCTCCTCTCCACCGTCGAGCGCGACACCCGTGACCACACCGTCGTGCACGATGGCGCGGGCCACGCGCGCTCCCGTCCGGATGACGACCCCCTGAGCTTCGGCCGCAGCCCGCAGCGCCGCGACGAGCGCGGAGCCGCCCCCTTCGATGCCCGGTCCGGCGACGGCTTCGTGGAGCAGCAGGTTCGCCGCGCTCCCCGGAGAGCGCGGTCCGAGCCAGTTCCCCCCGACGGCATCCAGGGCGAGCGACGCCTTGAGGAGATCCGTCGTGAACCACTCGTCGAGCCAGTCGCGCACGGAGAGCGGCGGCACGCGCAGCAGGTCCATCATCGGGCCGCCGCCGAGCCGGCGCACGCGCAGCGCGCGCCGCATCAGGTCCCACGTTCCGGCCGAGTCGATGTCCACGATGTTCGGCAGCGGACTGTTCAGGAAGTCGGCCAGCACCGGACGTGACCGGTCGATGAAAGCGTGAAACTCCGCGAAGCGCGCGGCGTCGTGCTTCGAGATGCTGCCGATCGTCGCGTACGCCTTCGCCGGGTCGCCGGGGATCGTCATCCCTTCGCCTGCGCGCAGCAGCGCGAGGAGATCCGGGCGATGGCTGCGCATCCGCAGGCCATGCTGGGTCAGCTTGAGAGCATCGACGACCGCGGGGCGCAGCCCCGTCGTGTCGTGCAGCAGACCGGCGCTGCGGTATCCCGAATGAAACTCTTCCGACGCGGCGAGCCCGCCGACGACGTCGCGCCCCTCCAGCACGGTCACCTTGCGGCCGGCGCGCGCCAGCAGCGCCGCCGTCGTCAGGCCGTTGGGCCCGGAACCGATCACGATCGCGTCGAAGCCGCTCACACCTGCCCCGACTTGAGGAGCAGCCGCGATGCGATCTCCCCCGGCGCGGCCATGATGCCGCCGCCGGGATGCGTCCCCGAGGCGCAGATCCAGAGACGATCGATCGGCGTGCGGTAGCGCGCCCATCCAGCCGCCGGCCGCAGGAAAAGGAGCTGCTCGAGACTCAGCTCGCCGTGGAAGATGTTCCCCTCGGTCAGGCCGAACTCGCGCTCGAGATCCCACGGCGTGAGCACCTGCCGGTAGAGGATCGACTCCTTCAACCCGGGGCAG
>Ga0137314_1000054_pt1 | contig 43554 bp, 38 predicted proteins | sample EasRivERMZT199_2_FD_102289 | JGI IMG/M metagenome (GOLD analysis project Ga0137314, IMG submission 102289) | Soil microbial communities from meander-bound floodplain in the East River, Colorado, USA - East River MetaG ERMZT199_2 | ecosystem: Environmental > Terrestrial > Soil > Floodplain ... | reverse complement strand
CCGCGCCATGGCGATGAGGCGTCGCCATTCACGGTGTCTGTGCATCGCGACCCCGCGCTCGCGCGCCGTGGTCGCGATGGCCGGGAGCCGGCGGGCGCCGTTGTGCCGCCATCGGATCCCCGCCGATGTCGCCGCAGCCCTGGCGACACCCGCGAGCGTGGCCTCGGGCTCGGTCCCCGCGCTGACCGCGATCCCCGCGAGCAGCGACGCCTGAAACTGCATCAGGTAGGGAAGTCGGGCGAGACTCCCGGTGGCCACCAGCCGCCGGACGCGACGATTGTCTCCCGCTCCCCGCTCGAGGACCACGGCGACCATGTGCGCGATCGCTTCCACTCCCGCGCGCGTCATGTCGGCGATGGTGACCGGCGCGCCCGTGCTCACCATCACCGCCGGGAGCGTGCTGTCACGCATCGTCGTGTAGGCCGAACCGAGACCCCAGAACGAGGGAAGAAGCTGCGTGTCCCCCGCCGATCTCCGGCAGAGCCGGTCCATGGCATCCAGAGGCGCGGGCGCTCTCATCTCGCGGCGCAGCCAGTCGAGGGTTGACCCCGCGGCGTTGATGGTTCCTTCCAGCACGTAGCAGCGCTCCTTTGCGCTCGTCCAGAGGAAACTCGTGAGCATCCCTTCGCGGCGCTCCGGGCGCTCCCCGGTCGGGATCAGCACGAAGGCCCCGGTGCCGTAGTTGACCAGCGCCGTGCCCGCGGTGCGCCGCCCGAAAAGACCGCTCACGCCAATCAGCGCGGCCTGCTGATCCCCCAGGCACGCCCGTATGGGCACGTCTTTTCCTGCGATACGCAGGGAGCCATAGTCCCCGAGGCTCGGGAGGATCTTCGGCATGATCGCATCGGGGACGCCGAACAGATCCATCAGCCAGCGGTCCCAGCGCAGTCGCTCCAGGCTGAACAGCAGTGTTCTTGCAGCGTGCGTCGGGTCGGTGGCGTGCACGGCGCCGCCGGTGAAGTTCCAGATCAGCCAGGTCGCCACGTTGCCGAACACGAGGTCCCCGCTCTCGGCGCGTCGCCTGAGGAGCGGCTTGGTCTCGAACAGGAGCGCGAGCTTCGAGGCGCTGTAGTGGGGCGAGAGAGGCAGCCCCGTCCGCTCCCGCACGGCCTCGCTGCTCCCGTCCAACTCTTCGCAGATGCGCGACGCCTCCGTGCTCTGCCACGTGGGGGCGGGGGCCACCGGGCGCCCGGTGCGGCGATCCCAGACCACGAAGGTCGAGCGCTGAGAAGAAACTCCCGCGGCATCGACTCTGGGCTCCCCGGCCGCGCGCAGCGCCCGCCGCATCGCGAGCCGCTGCGCCTCGAGCAGCTCGAGAGGATCCTGCACCGCGCGCCCCATCCGGCCGAAGCGCGTCGTGACGGAGGCGCGCCCCATGCCGAGTAGCCTGCCGTTGGTCGCGTAGACCGCGGCCTTGGAGACGGTGGTTCCCTGGTCGAGGGCGAGGATCGTCTCCATCAGAGATCGATCCGCGTGCCGTCCGACGCGACCTCGAACCCTCTGCGCTCGATCTCCATGCGCTCCGGGCTGCCGGGGAGCAGCGCGGGATTCGTGTGATTCATGTGGATGAAGATGATGCGCCGTCCGTCGCGCGCGAGGGGCTGGAGCCGCTTCATCGTGTCGAGGACGAAGGGATGCGGCACGTCGTCCATGGGACGGTCCCCAAGCTCTCCCGGACCGTAGAAGGTGGCGTCGAGCAGCGCGACATCCACCGTGCCCACGAGCGCGGCAATGTCGCGGTCCCACCGCTCCCAGGCGTCGATGTCGGGGATGTAGAGGAGGCTGCGCTTCGGCCCGCGCACGATGAACCCCAGCGCGTCGGATTCCTCCTCACGGTGGGCGACGCGGATCGGCTCGACCTGAAGCCCCTGGCAGAGCACAACGGGGTTGCCGGGCTGCACGACCTGAAGCGCCACGTGGCCGCCGCTCACCAACCGCTTCCATGGTCCGTTGCCACGCAGGAACGCCGCCATCCGCTCGCTCGCGTACACGGGAACCTCCGCCGAAGCCATCGACTCGCGCCCCAGGTACATCAGCCCGGTGTAGTGGCCGATGTGCGCGTGCGTCAGAAGGATCCCGTCGAGTGGCCGTCCCTTGGGGCGGCTGACGCGATCCGCGCCGAGCAGCGCGTCCACCTGGGAGCGAAAGTCGGGCGTCGCGTCGATCATGAAGTACCGGGCAGCGGATCCGTCGCCCGTTGCGACGAGCCCGAGCGCGGCCACGCGCTCGGCGCGCGCGGGATCGCGCCGCGCCGCTTCGCAGGGATCGCGGGAACATCCGAGGTGGGGCACGCCGCCGTCCTGCGCCACTCCCAGGACGACCGCCTGAACCTGGATCGCGAGGAGAACCGCCGCGAGGCTCATCACTCGACGCGCCGGTAGCGTCCCGCGAAGAGCAGAGGTTTCCCCGCGAGAAGGCCGGCTCCGTCCACCGCCAGGATCGGACCGTCGGCAGCCTTCACGAGCTCCTCGCGAAAGCTCTGCTTCTCGCCGGTCGCGGAATCCTGAAACGACCAGACCAGCGTCTCCCCGCGCAGCCTCCCCTGCCACAAGCGCGCGGGGGTGCCGGAGCGCCGCTCCGTGCGCTCGAAGAGGTCTCCCCCCGCACCCGCCTCCGCGCGCCGCACGATTTCCACCTCGGTGGTGACGATGGCGCCGTCCGCCGCGCGCTCCTCGATCGTGATGCGCTGCACACCCGTCGGCTCGATCGACCTGACCTGGCGGATCCCGAGGGAGCCCGCCGACGTTCCGTCCATGCGCGTCATCTCGACGGTGCCTTCCCACACGCCGACCAGCGCCTCGACCCTGGGGGGTGCCGCCACCTCCCCTGGCTTCGCCCCCGGAGCCGGACGGAACGCGGAGTCCGGCAGGTTGCGTGTCACGACCATCAGCGCCGCGAAGGCGAGCACGGCGATCCCGAAGACGCGGATCATGTCAGTAGCTCCTCACCTGATCGAGATACCCTTGCACGTTCCTGCCGGTCTCGGCGATCGAGTCGCCGCCGAATTTCTCCAGGAAGGCTTCCGCCAGGACGATGGCCGTCATCGCCTCCGCGATGACGCCGGCGGCCGCCACCACGCAGGTGTCGGTGCGCTCCACGGTCGCCTCCACGTCGGACTTGTCCACGACGTCCACCGAATGCAACGGCCTCGGGAGGGTGGAGAGGGGCTTGAGGAAGATCGTCGCGCGGATCTCCTCGCCGTTGGTCATCCCCCCTTCGATCCCGCCGGCCCTGTTGGTCTTCCTGAAGAATCGTCTGGCCCCGCCGTCGTAGTGGATCTCGTCATGGACGCGCGAGCCGGTCTCGCCGGCCGCCGCGATCCCGTCTCCGATTTCCACCGCCTTGACCGCGTGGATCGACAGCAGCGCCTGCCCGAGCCTCGCTTCGAGACGCGTGTCCCAGAGACGGCACGACCCGAGACCAGGGGGAACGCCGCGCGCCACCACCTGGGATGCGCCCCCCAAAGAGTCGCGCGCCGCGCGCGCGCGATCGATCTCCGCGATCATCTGCTTTTCCACTGCGGGGTCGACGCACCGCAGGGGGGCGTCGGCGGGTATGCGCGTGATCAGGTCCCACGCGACCTGTGTCTCCTTCTCGAGGGCGACGCCGCCGACTCTCACCGTGTGGCTCGCGATGGCGATGCCGAAATGCGCCAGCAGCGCGCGCGCCAGCGCGCCGGCGGCGACCCTGGAGGTGGTCTCGCGGGCGCTTGCCCGCTCCAGCACGTCGCGCACATCGTGCGTGCCGTGCTTGAGCGCTCCGGCGAGATCGGCGTGACCGGGGCGCGGATGACGCACGCGCCTGAAGGCCGCGTCCTGGTCCTCGCCGGCAGCCGCGGACGCGGGAGGCTCGACGGACATCGCCACCGTCCAGTTCGGCCAGTCGCGGTTCTCGATGAGAATCGCCACCGGCCCGCCGAGGGTGCGCCCGTGGCGCACGCCGCCGAGGATCCTGGCGCGATCCTGCTCGATCGTCATGCGCCCGCCACGCCCGTACCCCGCCTGGCGGCGGATCAGATCGGCGTCGATCGCCGCGGCGGAAACGTCGAGACCCGAAGGAAGACCGTCGACGATGATGCTCAGGGCCGGACCGTGCGATTCTCCCGCGGTGAGGAAACGAAACATGGGGGATCGGGCTCCTGTCGCCCGCTGCGGCGTCTGATGAGGCCGGGTGACGCTATCATCGTGCGGAGAAACGTGTCAAGATCCGCGCCATGAAGATCCTCACGGCGCAGCAGATGCGGCGCATCGACGAGCGCGCCATGCAGGAGCACCGCATCTCCTCCGCGGAGCTGATGGATCGGGCCGGAAGCGCCGCAGCCGAGCGTCTGCTCCACATCCTCCCCGCGATCCGCGAGCTGCCGCCGCTCATTCTCTGCGGCAAAGGGAACAACGGCGGCGACGGCCTGGCCCTCGCCAGGCATCTTCTGGTCGAGGAGGGGATCGCGTCGCGCGTCGTGCTGATCGCGAGCGGCGGGTCGCTCGCTCCGACCGCCACGCTGCATCTCAAGCGGGCGCAGGAGGCGGGCGTGAAGGTGGAGGAAGCCCCCGGACCGAAGGAATGGGAGGAGATGGCGGAGGCGCTTGCCGATCACGAGGTGATCGTGGACGCGCTGCTGGGGACGGGGCTTTCGGGCCCGGCCCGGGATCTGACGGCGCGCGTCATCGTGGACCTCAATGACTCCACGGCTATCGTCGTATCGCTCGACATCCCCTCGGGGCTTTCCGGCGACTCCGCGGCGATCGTCGGGCCGGCCGTGCACGCGGACCACACCATCGCTCTCGTCTGCCCCAAGCTCCCCCACGTCTTCCCGCCGGCCTCCCTCCTCGCGGGGAGGCTCCATGTCGTGGACATCGGGATCCCCGAGGCCGCGATCGCCGCCGAGGACGTGGCGCTCAACATGATCACCAGAGAGGACGTCTGGCCGCTGCTCGAGCCGCGGCATCCGGAGGCCCACAAGGGAGACTTCGGCAAGCTGCTGGTGATCGCGGGCTCGGTGGGACGGTCGGGGGCGGCGGCGCTCGTCGCGCATGCAGCCCTGCGCGCCGGAGCCGGGCTCGTGACGGCCGCGACCGCGGCCTCGGCGCAGCCGATCCTGGCCGGACACCTCATGGAGCTGATGACCGAGGGTCTGCCGGAGACTCACGGATCGATCGCCATGGCGGCGCTGCCGCTGCTGCGCGATCTCATGCAGGGCGCCGATGTCCTGGCGCTTGGCCCCGGACTGACGACCCGCGAGGAGACATCGCGGCTGGTGCGCGCCGTCGTATCCGAGACGACGCTCCCGGTCGTGCTGGACGCGGACGGCATCAACGCCTTCGCGGGGCGGGCGGCGGAGCTGACGCGCGGCGAGCGTCTCCTGATCCTCACCCCCCATCCCGGGGAGATGGCGCGTCTCCTGTCGACGGAATCTTCCCCTGTCACGATCGAGCAGGTGCAGGCGGACCGCGTCAAGACGGCGCGCGACTTCACGCAGGCGCACGGATGCTACCTGGTGCTGAAGGGCTATCGCACCGTGGTGGCGAGCCCTGAAGGAGAGATCTGGATCAACCTCACCGGGAACGCGGGTATGGCGACTGCGGGGAGCGGCGACGTGCTCACGGGAATCATCGCCGGCCTGCTGGGCCAGGGGCTGGCTCCCATGGACGCCTGCCGCGTCGGCGTCTTCCTTCACGGACTGGCGGGGGACCTCGCGGCGGGCGATCTCGGTGAGACGCCGCTGATGGCCGGCGATCTGATCGCCTACCTGTCACAGGCGTTCGAAGAGGTCCTCGCGGAAAACACGGACGACGAAGAGCCATGACCCCGCCGGCTTTGCTGAACACGCTCCGCCCCGACCAGGACGACGAGGAGCCGTGACCAAGCCCGCTGTCGAGAACATCACCACCCGATCCGATGAGGAGACGGCGGACCTCGGACGGCGTCTCGCCCGGACGCTGCGCGGAGGCGAGGTCCTGATCCTGAGCGGCCCCCTCGGCGCGGGGAAGACCGTCTTCGTGCGCGGCCTGGCCGAAGGGCTCGGGCTCGATCCGAAAACCGTCCATTCCCCCTCCTTCGCGATGGTGACCGAGTACACGGACGAGTCGGTCCGCTGCGCGCTGGTGCACGCCGATCTCTACCGGATCGACAACCCGGCGGAGACCGAGGAGCTCGGTCTGGTCGATTGCCTTGAAGGCGATCGCGTGCTGGCGGTGGAATGGGGGGAAAAGCTCCCCGCGAGGCTGCGCGTCGGGGCGATCGAGATCGCCATCGAAGACGCCGGGGGCGACATGCGCCAGGTCACGATCCTCGGGTTGCGCTCCGCGCTGTAGGTCTCTCCGGGACGCGATTACAAACGCCTCGCCTGTCAGCACGCTGACGTGTATCGCCTACGCCAGCGTGCTGTGGACGAGCCTGCGGGGGAAGGCTCGGCCCCGTTCCTTCTAATCCCAACGCACACAATTCAGCGGCTCACCGGCAACACTGCCCACAATTCCCCGGGCCATCGACAAAAGAAAAATGATGCTTCCGCTTTACTTTCGTCTTAGTCGCCGTACATTCACGATGTCCGCGCGCAGTCTCGTTTCCTTCTCTCTTGTCAAACCGTTGCTCAACCTACGCCCGGCCAGATGCGTGTTTGTTTTGCTCAAGTGCTCTCCTGGACGGAACAGCAATACCTTCGTGTTCGTTTTTCCTCAGCTTGCGGAGCCAGAGAGGAGTCTGACGCGCGTGTTCGTTTTTTCGACAACGTTCGGGACCAGAGGCGAGGGTGTCTGACGCGCGTGTTCGTTTTTTTCGACAGCGTGCGGGGCCAGAGGCGAGGATGTTTGACGCGCGTGTTCGTTTTTTCGACAACCGGCAAGGCCGGGTGAGGTCCCGCACGTTGATCCGTTTCTTCGAGAGTTCGCGCCGGCTGAAGTCTCTACGCTCGTGTTCGTTTTTCTAGTGCGTTCTTTGACATCGTTGCCCCAGGGAAGTACTGAATTGCGCCGACTACCGGCGTTCAGCGGATGCGTGCCCGCAGTGCCGGCTCCTGCATCACCACGTGGCTACCCCCCACCACAGCGAAAACGCGCGCCCCCCTTTCCACCTCCCTGGCCAGGAGGTCCACCATGTGCTCATCTCTCAGATTGCTCAGCCGTCTGGAGATATCGTTGGTGAAGCGCGTAGTCTCCTGGAGGGGATCGAAGTACGGTTGCGGGACGTCATTCCAGTGCGCTAGACCAGGTAGAAGAACCTCGCATGACTCCGCGATCTCGGCAAGGGTACGCGGCGCTCCGGGAAGATCGTAGAGTGCGGCGAAGGTGCCCAGATCCTCCTCGATCTTCTTCTCCAGCGGGACCGACAGGGTCGCTAGCCGGTAATGCGGGACCTGGCGCAGGACGTAGAAGAGCTTGATCTGCTGCCGGGAGTAGTGCGGCAGCAGCGAGGCGACCTCTCTGGCGCGGCTGGGCTCGAGGCTCAATACTGGCGTTTTGTCCCGCGCTGCGAGATAGCGCACTAGTCCCGGCTCCCCGAACTGTTTCACCGCGTCCTCGATGGTCCCCGCGACAGGGGGATCCCCGCCTTCGTTCAGAGCCAGGGTCGGGACGAACTCCGCCCATAGCTTCTGGATCTCCGCCACCAGGGGATCGGCGGGGTCATAGACATGCCGGGATCCGAAGTACAGGAGCTGCCCCTCGGAGGAGGTTAGCCGGACGACATACGGGTAGGTGTGGGAGATCGCCCCGTATTCCTCCCAGGTCATGATTCCCGGCTCAGCCGCGATTGCGAATGAAGCGGCAAGGAGCAGAACCATGGTCCGCGTGATATTGGCCACCGGATGACCCTGTGAGCTGAGCATCTCCAGCTAGTCGAGCTGGTAGTTCGGGGCTTCCTTGGTGATGACCACGTCGTGGACGTGGGATTCCCTAAGGCTGGCGCTGGTGATCCGCATGAAGCGGGCCTGGCGATGGAAGGTGGCGATGTCCTGACAGCCACTGTACCCCATCCCGGAGCGCAGGCCGCCGACGAGCTGCGGCACCAGGGCCGACAGGCTCCCCTTGTAGGGGACGCGCCCTTCGATCCCCTCGGGCACGAGCTTGTCGGTCTCCACGTCGGTCTGCCGGTAGCGGTCGCGGCTCCCCGACCGCATCGCCCCCAGCGAGCCCATGCCGCGGTAGGTCTTGAATGTGCGTCCCTGGAAGAGGATGGTCTCACCCGGCGCCTCTTCCGTTCCCGCGAAGAGGCTGCCGATCATGACGCAGGAAGCCCCCGCCGCGATGGCCTTGGCGATGTCGCCGGAGTATTTGATGCCGCCGTCGGCAATCAACGGGATGTTCTTGCGGCTCGTCGCCCGGTAGCAGTCGCGGATCGCGGTGAACTGCGGCACGCCGCATCCGGTGACGATCCTCGTGGTGCAGATCGAGCCGGGCCCCATCCCCACCTTCACGGCGCTCACGCCGCGATCGATCAGCGCCTGCGCCCCGTCTTCGGTGCCGACGTTGCCCGCGATCAGCCCCACGTCGGGGTACGCCTTGCGCAGCGCCTCAACCATCCCCAGCACGCCGGACGAGTGGCCGTGCGCCGTATCCACGCAGAGAACGTCGGCGTGGGACGCGAGCAGCGCCGCGGCCCGGTCCATCTCGGCATCGCCGACACCGACGGCCGCCCCGACGCGCAGGCGCCCCAGATCGTCCTTGCACGCGTTGGGATAGCGGATCGCTTTCTGGATGTCCTTGACGGTGATCAGCCCCTTCACTTTCCCCTTATCGTCCACGACCATCAGCTTCTCGATGCGATGGCGGTGCAGGATGGCCTTGGCCTCCTCGAGCGTCGTCCCCTGGGGCGCGGTCACCAGGTTCTTCGCCGTCATCAGCGCGGAGATCGGCAGCTCGGTGCGCGCCTCGAAGCGCAGGTCGCGGTTGGTGAGGATGCCGACGAGCGTCCCGTCTTCGCGCGTGATCGGCACCCCGGAGATGCGGTACTTCCTCATCAGCTCGAGAGCGTCCGCGACCTTCTGCTCCGGGCGCATCGTGATGGGGTTCACGATCATGCCGCTCTCGGAGCGCTTCACCTTGTCGACCTCTTCGGCCTGGGCCTCGATCGAGAGGTTCTTGTGCAGGATGCCCATCCCCCCTTCCTGGGCCATCGCAATCGCCAGACGCGCTTCGGTGACCGTATCCATCGCCGCGGAGACGATGGGGATGTGGAGGCGCACGCCCGGCGCAAGACTGGTGGAGACGTCGGCGGTGGCCGGCATCACGCTGGAGAACGCCGGGATCAGCAGCACGTCGTCGAACGTCAGCCCTTCAGGGATCGCGTCGCGCATCAGTTCCTCCCCGTGTCCGCCAGGACATCCGCGCGGTTGGTGATCTTCAGCTCGATGGCGGCCAGGGTCCCTTCGATCTCACGCAGTGTGAGGTTGCCGATCGTCTCGTACTTCAGCCCCATCGTGTCGCGGACCAGCAGCGCGACGTCCTCGAGGATCGTCAGGTCGTAGGCGCAAACCCTCTCGAGGTGCCCGTCCTCGACGGCTCCGCTGAAGAACGCAGCGTTCTGCGCTGCGGCCCTCAGCGCCTCGATGGTCCGCTCCATCCGGATGTCGATCCGATCGAGATCGTCGAGCATGTCCTCCTCCCCTTCCTCGTCGGCGGCCGTCTTCAGCTCGGCCATCCTGACCCTCAGGGTTTCCAGCTCTTCTGCGACGTGCCCGCGGAACAGCTCGTCGGTGGCCGCCCGGTCGCCCTGCTCGCGGTACCCGGCGGCGTCCGGGATCAATCCCGCCAGCCGTTGCATGAAGCGCGCCTCGCTCAAACTCATCGTCTCATCGTCCCGTTGCCCAAAGGACCCCCGTTCAGCCCGTCGCGTGACACTTCTTGTACTTCTTGCCCGAGCCGCAGGGGCACGGATCGTTGCGCCCCACCTTGGGCTCGCCCCCCGGCTGCGTCGCGCGCGCGGGAGCGGGGGCTTCCTTGGGAGGCGCCGAGAACATCATCCGGGCTTCCCTGGCCTTCTGCCGCCGCTCTTCCTGCTCCCTGCGCTGCTCCTCGTTGACCGGCTCCAGGTGGTAGAGGAAGCGGACCACCTCGTCTTCGATGCGCTCCTTCATGGCGCCGAACAGCTCGAACGACTCGTGCTTGTACTCGTTGAGCGGATCGCGCTGTCCGTAGCCCCGCAGACCGATCCCTTCCTTCAGATGATCCATCGTGAGGAGGTGATCCTTCCACTGCTGATCGACGATGTTGAGCATGATGATCTGCTCGTGGCGTCGCAGGATCTCCGCGCCGATGAGGCTCTCCTTCTGCCGGTACTTGTCCTGGATGAGCGCCAGGAGCGTGTCTCTCATGTCCTTCCAGGTCACGGACGCGAAGTCGGGCTTGCCGGGCTCCAGGCGGATTCCGTAGTGATGGAGGATTTGCCCCGTCAGCTCCGAAGCCTTCCAGTCGTTCGGATCGGCCTCCTCGGGCGCCCAGGTCTGAAGGAGCCAGTCGAGGATTTCCTCCGCCTTCTGCGTCACGTATTCGTTCGTGCCGCGCCCCTCGAGGATCTCCCTGCGCCAGCGGTAGACCTCGATGCGCTGCTTGTTCATCACGTCGTCGTACTCGAGAAGATGCTTACGGGCGCTGAAGTGCTGGCCCTCGACCTGCTTCTGGGCACGCTCGATGGCGCGCGTCACCATCCCCGCCTCGATGGGGACTCCCTCCTCCATGCCCAGGCGCGCCATGAGGTTCTTGACCCTGTCGCCGCCGAAGATGCGCATCAGGTCGTCTTCGAGAGACAGGTAGAAGCGCGACGACCCGGGGTCCCCCTGCCGTCCCGATCGGCCGCGCAGCTGGTTGTCGATCCGGCGGCTTTCGTGGCGCTCGGTGCCCAGGATGTGGAGCCCTCCTTTGGCCACGACGCGCTCTTTCTCCGCCTCGCACTCCGCGCGGCAGTCGGCCAGGACGCTCTCCAGCGTCGCGACGGCGGTGGCGGCACCCTGCGTCGCGCCACCGGAGGACGCGGCGGCCTGCTCCTGGGAATGGATGCGCTGCCGCGCCAGCATCTCGGGATTGCCGCCGAGCAGGATGTCGGTCCCGCGGCCGGCCATGTTGGTCGCGATGGTGACCGCCCCCTCGCGGCCGGCCTGCGCCACGATCTCCGCCTCCCTCTCGTGGTACTTGGCGTTGAGCACGACGTGGCGGATGCTCCTGGCTGCGAGCATGCGCGAGAGATGCTCGGAGTTCTCGATGGAGATGGTCCCCACCAGCACCGGCTGTCCTTTCTCGCGCAGCTCGGCGATCTCCTCGACCACGGCGGTCCATTTCTCCTCTCCCGTGCGGTAGACGAGATCGGAGGATTCCGCACGGATCAGGGGGCGGTTGGTCGGGATGACAACGACCTCGAGCTTGTAGATCTTGTCGAACTCGGCCGCCTCGGTATCGGCCGTCCCGGTCATGCCCGCCAGCTTGCCGTACATGCGGAAGTAGTTCTGGAAGGTGATGCTCGCGAGCGTCTGATTCTCGCGCTCGATCCGCACCCCTTCCTTCGCCTCGACGGCCTGGTGCAGCCCGTCGCTCCAGCGGCGGCCCGGCATGAGCCTGCCCGTGAACTCGTCCACGATGAGGACCTGACCGTCCTTCACCATGTAATCCACGTCGCGCTTGAAGAGCGTGTGCGCGCGCAGCGCCTGGTTGACGTGATGGAGCGTCTCCATGTTGGAGGGGTCGTAGAGATTTCCCACGCCGAGGTGCCGCTCCGCATTCTCGGTTCCCGCCTCGGTGAGGGTCACGGTGCGGGCCTTCTCGTCGGTGGTGAAGTCTTCCACCGGCTTGAGACGGGGGATGATCTTGTCGATCTTGTAGTACAGGTCGGTGGACTCTTCCGCGGGACCGCTGATGATCAGGGGGGTGCGGGCTTCGTCGATGAGGATGCTGTCCACCTCGTCGACGATCGAATAGTTGTGCCCCCGCTGAACGTACGATTCCACGCTGTACTTCATGTTGTCGCGCAGGTAGTCGAAGCCGAACTCGTTGTTCGTCCCGTAGGTGACGTCGCAGCCGTAAGACTCCTGACGCTGCTTGTCGGTCAGCCCGTGGACGATGACGCCGACGGACAGGCCGAGCGCCTTGTAGACGCGCCCCATCCACTCGGCGTCGCGCTTCGCCAGGTAGTCGTTGACCGTGATGACGTGGACCCCCTTGCGGGAGAGCGCGTTGAGGTAGACCGGCAGGGTCGCGACGAGGGTCTTGCCTTCTCCGGTCTTCATCTCGGCGATCTTCCCCTGATGCAGGACGATCCCGCCGATCAGCTGCACGTCGTAGTGGCGCATTCCGACGACGCGGCGCGCGACCTCTCGCGTGACGGCGAACGCCTCCACCAGCACGTCGTCGAGCGTGGCCCCCTGGTCCAGCGCCTCGCGGAACGCGATGGTCTTCGCCGCGAGCTGCTCCATGCTGAGCGGGGTCATTTTGGGCTCGAGCGCGCCGATGGCCGATACGAGCGGAGAGAGGGCCTTGATGTCCCGCTCGCCCTTGGTGCCTATAACTTTGGAGATGAGGGTGTTGAACATCTGGACGCCGACCCTGGATGAATTCCTATGGGACCGATACGCGCGACCGATTGGGGCCGGAAACGCCCGATCCCGGGAAGGATCACGGGATCAAGGGGGTATCAGGTTAGGGGTGGACTATAGCAGAAGGTGATGCCAAGTCAAGGGTTGCGGGCGAAACCGGCAGGGCGAAGGCGGCGCGCCCGACGAGCGGCAGAACCTAGAGGGCGACTTCCTCGTCGAGGATGTACTGCGTGGGGTTCACTTTGGTGTTGTTGAGGAGGATCTCGTAGTGCAGGTGCGCGCCGAGGCTGCGCCCGGTGTTGCCCAGAATTCCGATGGGCTCACCGCGACGCACCTCCTGGCCCGGCTTGACCGAGAATCCATCGAGGTGCGCGTAGCGTGTCGTCAGGCCATTGCCGTGCGAGAGATAGATCACATTGCCGTAGGAGCCGAGACGCGAGGCCTTGGTGACGATGCCATCGGCCGGCGCCCTGATCACTGTGCCGCGCGGCGCCACGACGTCGATCCCCTTGTGGAAGGCGCGCGTGCCCGTGAAGGGATCGCGGCGCCAGCCGAACCCGAACGAGATCATCCCCTTCACAGGAGCGATCGACGGGGTGGCCGCAAGGAGCAGGCTCTGATCCATGTAGACTTTATCGAGCAGGTCGAACGACTCCGACAGCACCGAGGAACGCGCGTCGAGGTCATCCAGCTCCGAGGAGAGTTGCTGCGGCTCGGTTGCGCCACCGGCGCCCGCGTCCGAAGGAAGCTTCTCAACGCCGGCCATCATGGCGAACTTGTTGGCCTGGCTCTCGAACTGAGCGATGCGGTCGCGCAGCTTGGCGATCTCGAGCGCGCTCTCCTTGAAAGCGTCGTTCTCCGCCTTCAGAGTGGAGATTTCCTGCCCGCGTTGCAGCAGCGACCACCCGACGAAGGGCAGCGACCCCGCGGCGACCACCGTCACCAGTGCAAGCGCACCGGCGCCGATCAGGACGCCGCGACGCAACTTCATACGCCACAACCTCGCCCGCGATCCGGGGAGGATCATGACGGTATAGGAGCGCTCACCCACGATTGCTCCGCTCGAATTGTCAGGAAGTGGCGCCGGCAATCTACCACAGCAATCGCCGGAGCCCCAAGCTAGCTATTTGCCCGGACGAAGATAGTGTCGCAACCGCCCAAAGACAAAGGCCGGCGCGGGCTTCCCCCCGATTGTCGGGACAGGCTAGGATCCTCCGCGTGGACCAGCATTTAGGCGCGCTCCTTTTTGTCGGATTCGACGGCACCAGCCTCTCCGTCGAGACCAGGGCCTTTCTCTCGGATCTCCGCCCCGGCGGGATTATCCTGTTCAAACGGAATCTCGTGGATCCCGACCAAACGCGCCGTCTCATCGACGATCTGCGTGAAACCTGCGATCCCGAGCCCATGATCGCCGTGGACGAAGAGGGGGGGTTGGTCAGCCGTCTGCGCGAATTCGCTCCGACCCTCCCCCCGGGCGCCCGCCTCGCGGCCACGCGGGACCCCGCGCTCGTGCGCTCACTTGCGGCGTCGTTGGGGAGGATCGTGGCGTCCCTCGGGTTCGATATCGATTTCGCCCCCGTGCTGGACCTCTGCGCCCCTGCGGCCACCAACGGCATCGGCAATCGCTCCTTCGGCACCGACCCGCTGGTCGCCGCCGTCATGGGGGAGGCCTACCTCCAGGGCCTGGCGGACTCGGGGATTGCGGGATGCCTCAAGCACTTCCCGGGACTCGGGCCAACGACCAGCGATTCGCACCTGGAGCTGCCGACCGTCACCAAGGGGGAGGCGGATTTCCTGCGGGAGGACCTCGTCCCCTTCCGGCGCCTGCGGGACCACGCGCCCATCGCCATGATCGCCCATGGGCACTATCCCTTCTTCTGCGGGGCCGAGCCGCTCGCCGCCACCCTCGTGCCTGCCGTAGCGACCGACCTGCTGCGCCGTGACGTCGGATTCGATGGTGTCGCGCTGGCGGACGACCTGGAGATGAAAGCCGTCGCGGCGCGCGTGGGGTGGGACGAGCTGGCGCCGCGCGCGATCCTCGCGGGGTGCGACATGCTCCTCGTCTGCAAGCACCGCGAGGCGATCGAGAAGAGTCATCAGGCTCTGAGCGCCTGGCTCGCCGCAGGGCGGCTTCCGGAGCCGCGCATCGCGGAGGCTCAGCGAAGGGTCGCGCAGCTTCGCGAGCGCATCGCGGCTTTGCGCGCGAGAAGGGCCGCCCCTTCCGGCACCTTGTTCGCGGACGCCAGCGCCGATCTCTCCTCGCGGCTCGAACGAATGGCCTGAGCGCGCTCTCTAGAGCGCTGGTGAGCCGGTCAGGCGCTCGCAGATCTCCAGGTAGCGGCGGCGCGTCCCTTCCACGATGCTCTCGGGAAGATCGGGGACGGGGGGACGCTTGTTCCAGCGGACCGACTCGAGGTAGTCGCGCACGAACTGCTTGTCGAACGACGCCGGCGATGAGCCCGGCGCCCAGGTCGCCGCTTCCCAGAAACGCGACGAATCGGGAGTGAGCACCTCGTCGGCCAGGGTGATCTCTCCGTCCACCGTGCCGAACTCGAACTTCGCGTCGGCGATGATGATGCCGGCTTCACGGGCGATGGCCATCCCCATACTGAAGATGGCCAGCGATAGATCGCGCAGCCTGGCGGCATCGCGGGCGCCGACGATCTGAACCATCCGATCGAACGAGATGTTCTCGTCGTGCCCCGTCTGCGCCTTGGTCGCGGGAGTGAAGATCAGCTCCGGGAGCCGATCGGCCATGCGGAGCCCGGCGGGCAGGCGGATGCCGCAGACCTCTCCGGTCTCCATGTACTCCTTGTGCCCCGAGCCCGCGAGATACCCGCGCACCACGCATTCCACCGGGAACATCGTGGCGCGCTTCACGTGCATCGAGCGCCCTTCGAGCAGTGCGGCGTGGGGCTTCAGAACCTCGGGATACTCCTGCACGCGCGCCGTGATGAGATGGTTCGGCACGATCGATGCGAAGGCGCGGAACCAGAACAACGACAGGGTCGTCAGGACCCTCCCCTTGTCCGGGATCCCCTGGGGGAGCACGTAGTCGAACGCGGAGATCCGGTCGGTGGAAACCATCAGGAGGTCGCGCCCAAGGTCGTACATGTCGCGGACCTTCCCCCGGCTATGGAGTTTGATACCCTTGAGGTCGGTCTCGAGCACGACGGACATGGTCGCTCCTCCGGTGAAGGAGGGCGATGGTAGCAGATCAGGACGCGAGGCGGAGTGCCGACATGCTGCGCCGAAGGTTGACGGCTGAAGGACATCTGATCGACAGCGGGCTTCTGTCGAAGTACCTCGACGTGGTCCTCGAGAACGGCGGCCGCTACGAGCTGGTGCGGTTCGACATCGGCCGCACGGTCAGTGACTTCTCCCGCGTGGAGATGTCGGTGACCGCAGAAGACGAGGAGCGGCTCTCCCGGATCCTGGAGAACCTCGTGGCGCTCGGCTGCCACACGATGGAAGAGACCGGGCCGGTTCACCTGAAGCCCGCGGAGACCGACGGCACCGTCCCGGACGACTTCTACTCCACCACCAACCACCGCACGCGGGTGCTGCATGCCGGGCGCTGGCTGGAGGTGGCCGACCAGCGCATGGACGCCGTGATCGTGGTGCGGGGCGACCAGGCCGCCTGCGTCAAGCTGCGCGACGTGCGCGCGGGGGATCCGATCGTGTGCGGGGTGGAAGGGGTCCAGGTCTTCCCGCCGTTTCGCGAGAAGGAGCGCGCCGATTTCGTCTTCATGGACAACGAAGTTTCCTCCGAGCGCCGCGTCGAGCTTGCGGTGGCGCGCCTCGCGGCCCTCATGCGGGAGCTGCAGGCGGCGAAGCGGCGCACCGTCGTGGTCGCGGGGCCGGTCGTGGTGCACACGGGGGGCTCGCAGCATCTGGGGCGCCTCATCCGCGGGGGCTACGTGCAGGCCGTGCTGTCGGGCAACGCCATCGGAGTGCACGACGTCGAGGCTGCCTTGCTCGGCACCTCGCTGGGGATCGACACGGGCTCCGGCATCCCCGTCTCCGAAGGGCACCGCAACCACATGCGCGCCATCAACGCCATCCGGCGCTGCGGCTCGCTGAAGGACGCGGTGGCCCAGGGAGTTCTCGCCTCGGGTCTGATGTACGAGTGCATCAAGGGGAATGTCGATCTCGTGCTGGCCGGCTCGATCCGCGATGACGGCCCCCTGCCGGACACCATCATGGACATGGTCGAGGCGCAGGCACGCTACACGCAGGCCCTGCGTGACGCCGCGCTCGTGCTCATCCTCGGCACCATGCTGCACGGCATCGGCGTGGGGAACATGACGCCGTCGTGGGTGCGCACGGTCTGCGTGGACATCAACCCGGCCGTCGTGACGAAGCTCGTGGATCGCGGCTCGGCGCAGGCTTCCGGGATCGTGACGGACGTCGGGCTCTTTCTGCGCCTTCTGGCCGACGAACTCGCAGGGCGTTGAAGAAAGAGTGCACCCGTAACGCGACGCGGAGGTGTGAACCCATGGCGACCACTGGACGAAGGATCCTGATATCAGGTCTGGCGTGCGGCGTGATGCTGTCGTTCTGCGCCGTGCCCGCTGCCACGGCGGCTGAATGGGAGTGGTCCATCACGCCCTACTTCTGGGCTGCAAGCCTCCAGAACGACGTGGACGTCAACGACGATCCCGTCATAGCGAACGACGTCAGCTTCGATGAGCTGCTGGACAAGCTCGACTTCGCGGGACAGGTGCATTTCGAAGGGCAGAGGGGCGAGGTGGGGTTCTTCGCCGATTTCGAGTTCTACGATTTCAGCGATGACCAGGACTATTCAGGCGGCCAGTTCCCGGCGGCGGTGTCGACCGAGAGCGAGCTCGAGCAGTGGATCATCGAAGTCGGCGGCCTGTGGAATCCGAGCGGAGAGGTGACGGGGTTCACCCTCCTCGGGGGAGCCCGCATCATCTTCGTGGACCAGGACATCGCCTTCGAAGTGGGCGCTCCGGTCAATGCGTCGGGAGAGACGGGGTTCGACCCCACGCTGGTAGATGTCATGCTGGGGGGCCGTTATCAGCACGGCTTCGACAACGGATGGACCCTCGGCTTCCGCGGGGACGTCAGCACCGGCGAAACCGATCTGACGTGGAACGCGGTGGGCAACGTCGGCTACAGCTTCGGAACGGAGGATCGGTACACGGTCCTGGCCGGATACCGCCACATGGTCATCGATCTCGATGACGAGGAAGGTCCGAACGGCGGCACGATCGAAGCGGAGATGACCTTCACGGGTCCGTTCGTCGCCTTCCGGTTCGGGTTCTGATCGCGCCTACGAACCCGAGAGGATGTTGCCGAGGATGCCGCCGCGGCGGCCGCCTCCCCCCGTGCCGGTGGGAATACGCGGGATGAGCCAGGAGAGGAACGCCTGGGTCGAGCGCGTCTGGAGCCAGAGAGTCCCCTGCCCCTGGAAGTGGCAGACGATGCCCTCGCCCGACAGCAGCGTCGATTTCCATCCGCCGACACGCCGCACGTCGTAGCTGAGCCCTTCCGTGAACGCCACCACGTGCCCCGTGTCGCAGACATAGGGGGCCTGGGGGCTCACCTGCACCGGATGGATCGCGCCGTAGCTGGAGAGAATCAGCGGGCCGCTTCCCTGCGCGCGTAGCAGGAAGAGCCCCTCCGCGCCGAAGAAGCCGCGCGCGCCTCCCCACTTGAGATCCAGATTGATCCCCTGGTCGCCGGCCAGGAAGGATCCGGACTGGATGAACATCGTCTCCCCTTTCAGGGTCGTGACCGCGATGTCGCCCGGCAACGATGGCGCGAGAGTGACCTCCGCCGGGGCGCCAGCCGCCGTGAAGATGTTCGCGAACAGGGACTCGCCCCCGAGCACCTTGCGCGCCACGGCGCCGAGCATTCCCCCCTTCATTCCCGTCTCGATCTGGACGTGCGCGGACATGCTGACCATCGCGCCCGATTCGGCCTGGATCGATTCGCCGGCCGCCAGCGACACGACCGCCAACGCGTAGGACGGCTGGTGCTTGATGGTGATTTGCATGGCTCCCCCCTTCGATCCCGTATTACGGAGCGCGCCGCCCTTCAGTTCCGTGAGGGCGAGGCCTGCGCCTTCGATGCGCCACCGACGGCTCCGACGAGCGCCTTGATCACCTGGGTCTCGTCGATCTTCCCGCTGAGGTACTCGCTCCATGGGCCGTCGAAGACCGCCCGGTATTTCGCGATCTTCTCTCCCATCGCCGGAGAGGCGTTCACCAGCGGCGTGTAGTCGGGCTTGCCGAACCTCTGCAGAACGACGCCGGAGTTGTAAGTGACCAGCCCGTGCAGCATCTCCTCCACGTCCCGGCGGCTGTTGGCGGTGGCGGCCGCGCGCACGCGCCGCAGGATGCTCTTCTGATCGGCGGGCTGGATGCTGTCGAGCAGGTGCGTCATCTCATGGATCAGGGTCTCCAGGATGACCATGTCCGGCCGCCGCGTCGTCGGGATCACCAGGTAGTAGCCGGCCGTCGTCCTCCCGACGACGCCGGAATCGAGCGCGTCGATGACCGGGTAGACCGTGACAGGAGCGTCCGGCAGCGAGAGGGCCAGCTTCGTATAGATGACCGGCATCACCTTCGGCTCGAACAGTGCCGTCAACTTCTCGATCCTCGAGCGCATCTTCTGGAGCGAGACGCGCCGGACGTCGAGGTCGGCTTTCTCGAATCGCGGCCAGGCGGCGCCCAGCGCGGTCAGGATCTTCCTGACCCCTTCTGCGTCAGGTGCGCCGAGGCTCGCGGGGGCTCCCGAGGCCCGGGCGACGATCGTCACCATATCGGGGCCCTCGAGGATGGCATCGTTGATGTATCTCCACGCGAGCGGCTCGACGATCACCCTGCGCGCGTCCTTGTAGTCGGCGATCTGCCTGTCATAGGCGGCGAGCATCGCGGCGAACTCGGGGGGGCGCTCCGAAGCGTTCGAAGCGACCATCAGGAGATTGTGCAGCTCGAGGGGAAAGTTCAACGCCGCCTTGACGCGCGCGCTGTCGGGGAACACGCTCGACTGGTCGCTCGCCGCCAGCGTGACGGCAGCCGCCGATCGGAGGCCTGACGGGATCTGCGGGACGAGCAGCGGCATGAGGAGCGCCGCCATCACCTTCGCCGTGAGCATGGGGCTCATCCTACAACAGCACCGCGGGAGGGGCCACCCGCGCCGACGCGGAGCCGGATCATCGTCCAGAGCGCCCTGACCCCATCGTGCCAGCGGATCTTCTTCCCCTGAGACATCGAGCGGGGGTTGTAGGCGATCGGGATCTCGACGATCCGTTCGCCGCGCCGTGCCATCAGGGCCGTCACCTCGATGCAGAACTCAAATCTGGAGCTTCGCAGATCGGCCGCGAGAATGGCGTCCCTCGCGAAGCCCTTGTAGCAGGTGGTGACGTCGGTGAGGCGGGTGCCATAGAGCAGGTTGAACGCGCCCGTCAGCAGCCGCCCTCCCCAGTAATAGCGAAGGTAGGAGTGGGGGTTGTTCCCCATGATGCGCGAGCCGTAGACGACGCGCTCCCCGGCGCCGAGCCTGCCGGCGATGCGGGACAGATCGGCCGGGTCGTACTCCAGGTCGGCGTCCTGCACGATGACGGCGTCACCGGTGGCGCGATCGAGCGCCGTCCTGATCGCCGCGCCCTTGCCCCGGTTGCCTGGATGGCGCAGCAGCGTCACGGGGGGAACGATGGCCGCGACGGCCAGGGATGTCCCATCCGTCGAGCCATCGTCCACGACGATCACTTCCAAGGAGAGACCGTCCTTCTCCTGCGCGCGGACGCGCCGCACCACGTCGGCGATGGTCCCGGCTTCGTCGTAGGCGGGGACGATGACCGACAGCTTCACCCGCGGACGGCCTCGGTGCGATCTCCCGCGGCGGCCCCCATCATCCCCGCGAAATCATCGAAGAGGTGCGCTGCGTCGTGCGGACCCGGCGACGCTTCCGGGTGGTACTGCACCGAGACGATCGGAAGCTCGCGATGCCTCATCCCCTCCACCGTCCCGTCGTTGAGGTTCACGTGCGTGATCTCGACGGAGGAAGGGAGCGACGCTGCGTCCACCGCGTAGCCGTGGTTCTGCGCCGTGATCTCGACCCTCCCCGAGGGGACGTGCATCACGGGATGGTTCGCTCCGTGATGGCCGAACTTCAGCTTGTAGGTGCGCCCGCCGAAGGCCAGACCCAGGATCTGATGGCCGAGACAGATCCCGAAGATGGGCACCTTCCCCATCAGGGCGCGGACGTTGCCCACGATCGACTCGAGCACCTCGGGATCCCCGGGGCCATTGGAGAGGAACACGCCGTTGGGCTCCCGCGCGAGCACGTCGGCCGCAGCGGTGCGCGCCGGCACGACCATCACGCGGCACCCGGCGTCCGCCAGCGACTGCACGATGTGGTCCTTCATCCCGAAGTCGTAGGCAACCACGCGATAGCGGGAACGCCTCCGGCGCGACGGCTCGCCCGTCCAGAGCGCTCCGGGGGACGCCCGGCGCACCCAGGCGGCCCGGCACGACACTTCCCCCACGAGGTCCTGGGCGACGAGCAGAGGGAGCGCGCGCGCCTTGCGCGCGAGACTCTCCGCGTCGCGGTCCAGCGTCGAGATCACCGCGCGCAGCGCCCCGGCCGATCTCAGGTGCCGCGTCAGCGCGCGCGTGTCGACCTCGGTGATGCCGATGATGCCGTTCTCCTTCAGGTACTGCGGCAGATCCTTGCGCGCGCGCCAGTTGCTGTGGATCTCGCTGACCTCCCGCACGACGAACCCCTCCACCTGGGGCTTCTTCGACTCCTGGTCGAAGTCGTTGACGCCGTAGTTGCCGATCTGCGGCGACGTCATCGCCACGATCTGGCCGCGGTACGAGGGGTCGGTCAGGATCTCCTGGTAGCCCGTCATCGACGTGTTGAAGACCACCTCGCCGCCGCGCTCGCCGGACGCGCCGAACGACTGTCCGCGGAAGACCCGGCCGTCCTCTAGCACCAGCAGCGCTTCCATGACGCTTTGGATCTCCTCTCTTCAGAATCGCTTCAGCGCGTCAGATCGTGCGGCCCACGAGCGAGGCGATGGCCTTGATGTCCTTCATCAGGGCGTCGAACTGGTCAGGATAGAGCGCCTGCGGGCCGTCCGACAGCGCCCGTTCCGGCTGGTCGTGCACCTCCACCATGATCCCGTCGGCTCCCACAGCCGCGGCGGCGCGCGCGAGGGGCGTCACCTGGTCCCGCTTGCCGGTGCCGTGGCTGGGGTCGACGATCATCGGCAGGTGGCTGAGCCGCTTCACCGCGGGGACCGCCGACAGATCGAGCGTGTTGCGCGTGTGATTGGAGAAAGTTCTCACCCCGCGCTCGCAGAGGAAGATCGAGTAGTTCCCCTCCGCCGCGATGTACTCCGCCGACATCAGCAGCTCGTCGATGGTAGCCGACATGCCGCGCTTGAGCATCACGGGGCGGCGCGTCCTGCCGACCTTCCTCAGCAAGGAAAAGTTCTGCATGTTGCGCGCTCCGATCTGGATCACGTCCGCGTGCTCGGCCACCAGGTCCACGGTGTCAGTGTCCAGCGCCTCGGTCACGATCGGCAGGCCCGTCTCTTTGCGCGCTCGGCTCAGGAGCTCGAGCCCCTCCGCGCCGAGCCCCTGGAACGAATAGGGGGAGGTGCGCGGCTTGAATGCGCCGCCCCGCAGGAAATGCGCGCCGGCGGCCTTGACGCGCTTTGCCACCTCGATGGTCTGGCGCTCGGACTCGACCGCGCAGGGGCCCGCGATCACGCAGAAGGCGTCGCCGCCGATCTTCCGTCCGGACACTTCGATGACGGTGTCTTCGCGCTTCACCTCGCGCGACACCAGCTTGAAGGGCTGGGTGACCGGGATCGCCTGCGCGACCCCCGGGAGCATCTCGAACTCGGCGGGATCGAGCGGCCCCTGGTTGCCCGTGATGCCGATGGCCGTGCGGAGAGAGCCCGGAATCGGGTGCGCCTTGAGCCCTTTTTCCTCGATCGCCCTGACGACGGAAGCAACCCTGTCGTCGGTGACGCCGGTCTCCATCACGATCAGCATGGTGAGGGCTCATGTTAGCCGGGTCCGTCGGGGCGTTCAACACCTGTTGCGCGCCGGGGTACCTCTCAATAGATTCCAGACCCCGTGACTGCCACCACGCTCCAGTGCCCATCCTGCGGCGCCCCCCTCGACCCCGACAGGAGGGCCTGTCCCCATTGCGGCGTCACCGTGGCCACGCGACGCTGCGGTCTCTGCCTCGGCATGAACCTCGCAGGCGGTCGCAACTGCATCCACTGCGGCCGGCTGCTCCCGGCGGAGAATGAGGGACACCGCGACCAGAAGCTCGCATGCTGCGAGTGTGGCGCGGCGATGACGCCACGCCGGATCGAGGACACACTCTTCGATGAATGCGATCGGTGCGGCGGGCTCTGGCTCGGCCCGGCAACTCTCGGCCAGGTGCGGTCCGGTGCAGAGGCGCGCGCGCGGCTCCGCTCCTTCGACCTGCTGCCGAAAGCCGTCCCGACCGCGAAGGGGACCGCGGACGGCGGCTACCGGCGCTGCCCTGTCTGCGACAAGCACATGAACCGGAGCAACTACGCCCGCGGCGCGGGAGTCGTGGTCGACGTGTGCAAGGATCACGGGAGTTTCTTCGATCGCGGGGAACTGGCGCGGATCTTTCAGTTCATCGAGGAAGGCGGTCTCGAGAAGATGCGGCAGCGCGCCGAGGAAGAACAGCGGGCTCAGCTTCGAGACGCCAGGCGTGAAGCGATCCAGATCGGGGCGAGCGACACGCCGGCCTTCCTCGAGCCCGCCCCACGAGGAACGGCCATCGACCTGCTGGCCTGGCTCGGGCGACTCATGTCCTACAGGGGGCTGTAGCGCCCTGCTGGGCGTGCCGGGCGAGCCCCCCTCTCCCCCGAGATACGGAACCCGTCCGGCACGCCCTGAGACCGAAGACCGGCGCCTTCCCCCTCTCCCGAAAAGGAACGGAGCCGGCCTACGGACAGAACCGGTGGGGCTTCAAGCCAGGCGCCCCACCAAACTCTGGCAGGTGACATTGCAGCGCGCGTGCCAACGAACGAGACAGCCTGAGCGGAAAAGCCTAAGTGCCTGCGACGCCATGTTTTGTCCGTCGGCGGGCGCACGAACTCCGGCGCGCGGCGCCGACATCGAGGATGAAGAAGTTCCCACGCGGTGGGGAGATTATTCCCATCGAGCGCTGCGCGCTGAGCCCTGCTGCCGCTGACGCGCCCGGGTCGATCAGCGCCCCCGGATCGCCTGCAGCATTCGGAGAGCGTTCTGGTCGTCGGGATAATCCTGGAGGACACCGACGACCAGCGCCTCGGCGCGCGCGATATCGCCCTTCGCGTACCAGGCAGCGGCGAGATTCACCCGCGGAAGGCGCGCGTCCGGCCGCGCGGCCAGGGCGCTCTCCAGCGCCGCGATGGCATCATCGGTCTGACCGGCGACCAGCAGGAGCCGCCCCAGGTTGTTGAACGCCATCACGTGACCCGGCTCGATCCGCGTCGCCGCCCTGTACCACTGCATCGCCTCCGCGGCGTTGCCCCGAGCCTCCAGGACCGTGGCCAGGTTGTAGGCGGGCTCGGAACGTTCCACGCCGCTCTCGATCGCACGGCGGTAGTACGTCTCGGCCTGCTCGAGACGGCCCGCGTCCTGATGCAGAATCCCCAGGTTGTTGAGCGCCTGCTGGTACGACGGATCCAGGCGGATGGCCTCCTCGTACGACGCGATGGCCGCGTCGATCCTCCCGGCCTTCTCGTGGAGCCTCCCCAGGTTGAAATGGGTGCCGCTGCGAAACGGGGCGATCGCGAGGGAACGACGGTACGCGTCGAGCGCCGCATCGACGTCTCCGCGCTTCTGGAGCGCGTGCCCCAGTCCGAACCACGCCATGGCGCTGCGCGGCGACGTCTTCACCGTCGTCGCAAAGAGAGTGAGCGGATCGGCCCAGTCAGCAGTCCTCACCACGCTGCGCGCCGCGAGGGGCGTCCCGAGGATCGCCGCGGTGGCGCAGCAGGCAATGAGCGTCCGGCCCCGGGTGACCCGCCAGTGGCGTACCAGCCACTCGATCGCTGCGGCCACCACGAGGCAGAAGAAGGCCGAGGGAAGATAGAGGAGACGCTCCGCCATGACGACGCCGGTCGGAAAAAGAAAGTTGCCGGCGGGGAGCAGCGCGACGAAGAACATCGCGGTCCCGCAGGCAACCGCCGGCGCCCGCGACCGCACGGCGAGAGCAGCGGCCAGGCACGCGGCTACGACCGCGGCTCCGGCCAGCGCGAGCGGGTGGACCGCCGCCAGGATCGGGATCTGATCGAAGGAGTAGTCCGCCGACAGCGTCGCCGGCCAGAAGAGCAGGCCCAGATAACGCCGCGTCACGTCCAGCGCCGTTGCGACCCTGCGCCCCGCCGAGACCGCCGCGAACGGACCCACCGCCGCTCCGTCGAAGCTGGATGTGAGCGCGAAATGCAGCGCCGCGAAGACGAGCGCCAGGGCAAAAAATGGCCAAACGAGGCGCAGGGACTGGAGAAGCGTCGGGCGCTCCGCCCCATCCGCGCACGCGCCCAGCCTGTCGCCGAGCACCAGAAGCGCCGGCAGGACGATGGCGCTCTCCTTGCTGAGCATGGCGCAGAGAAAGAGCGGGAGCGCCACGGCGAGTGATGCGCGCCACCACCACGCCGCCAGCAGGAAGAGCGCTGCGAGTAGCTCCGCTCTCCCCACCACGCTGACGACGGCCTCGGCATGGATCGGGTGCACGGCGAAGAGGATCGATGCCGCCGCGGCCGTCGGCACGGATCCCGAGACTCTCGTGAGCACGAGGAAGACCAGCGCGGTGACAACGCCATGCAGCAGGATGTTGACGAGATGCCACGACCAGGGGGAAAGACCCGTAAGGAGGAACTGGACGCGGTAGGAGAGGATCGTGAGCGGACGGTAGAGCGAGCCTTCGACGTCCTCCCCCGCCCAGTAGTGCGACGTCAGGATCCGCGCGATCCCCCCTGCTCCCGTGACGGCGGGGTTCTGCACGATGATGTATTCGTCGTCGTAGGTGAACTCGTGGCCGAGACTCCCCGCGTAGACGGCGCAGGCGGCCAGAACGATCGCGACGACCAGCATCGTCGGACGCGTGGAAGATCTCAAAAGGGCCGTATCACCCTGCGTTGACAATGGTTTCGGCCCTCTGCTATAGTCTGCGGCCTTGGCGCAATATGGTTCGACCGCGGGGCATCCTTGCCCCCGGCCGCCCCCAGCCCCGGGTCATTCAGGTTTCCGTCCGGTACAGGCGCGTAGCTCAGGGGGAGAGCACTACCTTGACACGGTAGGGGTCAGCGGTTCAAATCCGCTCGCGCCTACCAGACCCCTTTTTTGCGCAACCTGGCGATGCCCACTACGGTCTCTGGTGAAATGATCGAAGTGACGCTTCCGGATGGACGCAGCATGTCCTTTCCGAAAGGGACTCGTGTCCGCGACATCGCGGCCGCGATCGGCCCGCGCCTGGCGCGCGACGCTGTTGCTGCCCTGCACGACGGGTCGATCCTCGACACGGGGCAAGCCGTCGAGAAAAGCGGGCCCATCCGCATCCTCACCGCCAAGGATCCCGAGTCGCTCGAGGTCTTGCGGCATTCCACCGCCCATCTGACGGCGCACGCCGTCAAGGACCTCTTCCCCGAGGTGCAGATCGGCATCGGACCCGTCGTCGAGGAAGGGTACTACTACGACTTCCTGCGCGAGGAGCCCTTCACCCCCGAGGACCTACAGCGCATCGAGGGGAGGATGAAGGAGCTGTCCGCCGCGGATCACGCCATCGTCCGGCTGGAGATGCCCAAGGCGGAGGCGGTGCAGATCTTCGAAGGCCAGCGCGATGCGCTGAAGGTGGAGCTCGTGCAGGAGAAGGGAGGGCCCGTGGTCTCCTGCTACCAGCAGGAGAAATTCATCGATTTCTGCACCGGGCCCCACATGCCCTCCACCGGCTGGCTGAAGAACTTCAAGCTGCTGTCGGTCGCGGGGGCCTACTGGAAGGGAGACGAGCGCAACGCCCAGCTCCAGAGGATCTACGGAACGTCTTTCTTCACCGCCCAGGAGCTGGAGGGGCACCTCCAGCGCCTCGAGGAGGCGAAGCGCCGCGACCACCGCAAGCTCGGGCGCGAACTTGATCTCATGTCGTTTCATCCGGAGTCCCCCGCCGCCCCCTTCTTCCACCCGCGCGGCGCGGTGCTCTACAACCTGCTCGTGGACTACGTCCGGGGTCTCTACCGGATCCACGGCTACGACGAAGTCATCACCCCGCAGATCTTCGACCTCTCACTGTTCGAGCAGTCGGGGCACCTCGCGAACTACAGCGACAACATGTACTTCGCGGAGGCGGGGGATCGGCGGTTCGCCGTAAAGCCGATGAACTGCCCTTCGCACACGGTCATATACCGCACCGACAGGCGGTCCTACCGCGACCTGCCGCTGAGGATGGCCGACTTCGGCAGGCTCCACCGTTTCGAGCGGTCGGGGGTCCTCGCCGGCCTGACCCGCGTGCGCTCCTTCTCGCAGGACGACGCCCACATCTTCTGCACGCACGACCAGATCGAGGCGGAGGTGCGTGGCGTCATCCGCATGATCCTCGACTGCTACAAGGACTTCGGCTTCGAGTCGGTCATCCACCTCTCCACCCGGCCGGAGAAGGCCCAGGGGGACGTGAAGCTCTGGATGGACGCGGAGAAGCGCCTCGAAGCGGCTCTGAAGGCCGAAGGGGTGGCTTACCAGGTCAGCCCGGGCGAGGGGGCCTTCTACGCTCCCAAGATCGATTTCATGGTCCGCGACGCCCTGCTCCGCCAGCACCAGCTCGGCACCATCCAGGTCGATTTCACCCTGCCGGAGCTCTTCGACCTGCGCTATTCGGCCCCCGAGGGGGGTGAGGGGCGCCCGGCGATGATCCACCGGGCGATGCTCGGCTCCATCGAGCGTTTCATCGGCATCCTCATCGAGCACTTCGCGGGGGCGTTCCCGGTCTGGCTGGCGCCGGTCCAGGTCGCCGTCCTCCCCATCACCGACCGGGCCTCGGAGCATGGCCATGGGGTGGCGGCCCGCTTGAAGGCGGCCGGGTTTCGGGCCATCATGGACGCTCGCAGCGAGAAGATCGGGGCGAAGATCAGGGACGCTCAGCTCCAGAAGATCCCCTTCATGCTCGTGCTCGGCGACCGGGAGGTTCAGGACGGGACCATCTCGGTCAGGCATCGCACCGAAGGGGATCGTGGAGCCATGGCAGTCGACGCGTTCCAGACCATGCTCGCGGATCTTGTCGCCAGGCGAACTCTCTAGGTTGGGGCAGGCTGGTTAACTCATAGCGGAGGTCAACTCCATAAGCGTCCCAGACACGAAAGCACGGGATCCCAAGATTCGCGTCAACGAGCGTATTCGAGCGCGAGAGATCAGGGTCATCGACGACGAAGGGAATCAACTGGGGATCATGACGCCGCCCGCGGCAATCGCGATCGCCCAGGAGCGCGGGCTGGATCTCGTGGAGGTATCACCGGCTTCGGTGCCTCCGGTCTGCCGGATCCTGGATTACGGGAAGTATCTGTACCAGCAGAAGCGCAAGATGCACGACGCGCGGAAGCGGCAGACCAGGATTCACGTCAAGGAAGTCAAGTTCAGGCCCAAGACCGAGGAGCACGACTACCAGTTCAAGAAGAAGCACATCGAGCGCTTCCTGGCGGACGGCGACAAGGTGAAGGCCACGATCATGTTCAGGGGCCGGGAGATGGCGCACCCGGAGTTTGGACGGCGGATCCTGGAGCGGATCCAGGAAGAGCTGGCGGAAGTAGTCATCGTGGAGGCGCCGCCGAGGATCGAAGGCAGGTTCATGTCCATGATGCTGGGCGCCAAGAAGAAATAACGAGGAGCAACGAAGTCATGCCGAAGCTCAAGACGCACCGCGGCGCCGCCAAGCGCTTCAAGAAAACCGCGAGTGGAAAGATCAAGAGACAGAAGGCTTTCAAGAGCCACATCCTGACCAGCAAGACAGCGAAGCGGAAGCGCCAGCTCGACACGCCGACGTTCGTCAGCAAGTCCGACGAGCATCGTGTCGGCCGGATGATTCCGTACAAGTGAACGGGAGAGCACGATGCCGAGGGTAAAAAGAGGGCCCAAGCGCAAGAATCGTCGCCAGAGAATCCTCTGGCTCGCCAGCGGGTACTACGGAGCCAAGAGCCGGCTGCACCGGGTCGCCAAGCTGGCGGTGGAGCGGTCGCTCGTCTTCGCCTACAGGGACCGCAGGACGCGCCGGCGTGATCTGCGCCGTCTCTGGATCATCAGGATCAACGCGGCCTGCCGCGTCAACGGCCTGTCCTACAGCCAGTTCATCCACGGCCTGTCCAGGGCGGGGATCGTTCTCGACAGGAAGGTGCTCGCCGACATGGCGGTCGCGGACCCGGGCGGCTTCGCGGAGGTTGCGGGGAGAGCCCGCGCAGCCCTCGATGCCGGCGCTGCCGTGGCCTGAGAGGTGAACAATGATCCGGTCCGCGACGTCGAGGAGATCCGGAGCGCGTTCAGGAGAAGGCTGGATGAGGTCGCCGGTGTCCCGGCGCTCATCCAGGAGGTCCGTCACGAATTCCTCGGGCGCAGCAGAGGCCGCCTCACCGCGCTCCTGAAGACTCTCAAGGACCTCCCTCCCGCCCAGCGGGGGGCTCTGGGCGCCGCGGCCAACCAGCTCAGGACCGAGATCGAAGACGGGCTGGCGTCCGCGCTCCAGTCCGCGGGGGGGCCCGCAGGCGCGACCGGACGGGCCATCGACACGACGCTCCCGGGGACCTCCTTCCCCATCGGGACCGCACATCCACTCACTCTGGTGCGCCTCGCGATCGAGGAGATCTTCCTCGGGATGGGGTACACGGTCGAGGACGGCCCCGAGGTCGAGTCGGATCACTTCAACTTCACGGCGCTGAACATCCCGGCGGATCACCCGGCGCGTGACATGCAGGACACCCTCTACCTCGAAGGGGGGGGCCTCCTGCGCACGCACACCTCGCCGGTTCAGATCCGCACGATGCTCAAGACGCGCCCTCCCCTGAAGATCATCTGCCCCGGCCGCGCCTACCGGCGCGACGCTCCCGATGCGACGCACTCCCCCGTCTTCAACCAGGTGGAAGCGCTCGCCGTGGGCCATGGCATCAGCCTCGCCGATCTGAAAGGGACGCTGCACGAGATGGCGCGCCGGCTGTTCGGCCCGCGCGTGCGCGTGCGCCTCATCCCGTCGTACTTCCCCTTCGTCGAGCCCGGCGCGCAGTTCGACGTCTCCTGCTTCGTCTGCGATGGCGACGGATGCCGCACCTGCAAGCGCAGCGGCTGGATCGAGATGGGGGGCGCCGGGATGGTGCATCCGGCGGTGCTGGAGGGGGTCGGCTACGACAGCGAGGAATGGACGGGCTTCGCCTTCGGCTGCGGCATCGACCGCATCGCCATGGTCAAGTACGACATCAGCGACATCCGGCTGCTCTACGAGAACGACGTGCGCTTCCTCGAGCAGTTCCGCGGAGCCGGGGCATGAAGTTCAGCCTGGAATGGATCCGGGAGTTCGTCGAGACGACGGCCGAGCCCGACGAGGTTGCCGTCCATCTCACGGCCCGGGGCCTGGCCGTGGAGTCGTTCGAGACCGCCCACAACGACACGATCCTCGAGATCGAGATGTTCACCAACAGGCCCGACTGCATGAATCACTACGGGGTCGCCCGGGAGCTCGCGGCGGCGCTCGCGCACCCGCTCTGTCCGTACCCCGGCACGGTGTCGGAGGATGGCAAGGCGGAAGCGGCCGGCTCCCAGGCGAGCGTGGCGATCGAAGAGGGGGATCTCTGCGGCCGATACACATCGCGCATCGTACGCGGTGTCAAGGTCGGCCCCAGCCCCGACTGGCTCGCGCGCCGCCTGCTGGCGCTCGGGATGCGCCCCGTGAACAACGTGGTGGATGCGACGAACTACGTCCTCTGGGAGTTCGGCCAGCCGTTGCACGCCTTCGATCTGAAAACGCTCGCGGGAAGGAAGATCATCGTCCGCAAGGCGCACCGTGGCGAAGCGCTGACGACCCTCGACGGGATTCGCAGGACGCTCGACCCGGCCATGCTCGTGATCGCCGATGCTTCGCACGCCGTGGCCCTGGCGGGAGTCATGGGAGGCGCCCCCACGATGGTCACCGAGGCGACCACCGACCTGCTTCTCGAGAGCGCGCACTTCTCCCCATCCTCGGTGCGCCGGACCGCGAGGAGTCTCGGCCTCAGCACCGATGCCTCCTATCGCTTCGAGCGCGGCGCCGACATCGAGGCTTCGGTTCCGGCGTTGAATCGCGCCGCCTCGCTCATCACGGAGATCGCGGGAGGGAGCGTCTCGCCCGGGGTCCTGGAGGCCCGCACGCGCGCGTTCGTGCCGCGCAGCATCGCGCTCAGGACCAGGCGCGTCTGGAGCCTGCTCGGCCTGAGCGCGGGCGCCGGCGGCAACACGGTCGCCAGCGGCAACTCTGTTGCCGACGGCGATCGGACGATTGGTGATGTCCTCACCCGCCTCCAGTTCGTCGTTACCCAGGGGAAGGGCTCTCTCACCGTGGAGGTGCCGTCGCATCGCCTCGACATCGAACGGGAGGAAGACCTGATCGAGGAGGTCGGCCGCAGCCTGGGCTACGACGCCATCCCCGAGCGGCTACCCCTCATCCCGGGAAGCGGCGGCGTGGAGCGGCGCGGGCATCGGCGTGAGACGGCGTTTCGGGGAGCGCTCCAGGCGGCAGGGGTCCACGAGGCTTCCACGACCCCCTTCGTCTCGGCGGCCAGCGACTGGACGCTGCGCCAGCGACTGAGCGCCGAGGAGCCCGCCATCGAGCCGATCGGCATCGAGAACCCCATCGCCCTGGACCAGGAGGTCCTGCGAACGACCCTGCTCCCCGGGCTCATCGGTGCGGTCGCGCACAACATCAACCGGGGGACCAGAGAGGTGCGGCTCTTCGAGATCGGGCGCACGTTCCGGCGCGGCACACCTCCCCCGCCGCCCCACGAGCTGCGCAAGCATCCCCCCGCCCCGCCGGTGGAGGAGACAGTTTCGCTGGCCCTGGCGTTGAGCGGCGCCGCGCGCCCCATCTCGTGGCTCGACCCGGCGCGCGATGTGACCTTCTGGGACATCAAGGGGCTCGTCTCGGCGGTGATGGCCGCGGGAGGGCTCGAGCCCGTCTTCGCCGGTCTCCCGACCTCGGAGGCGCTGGCGCCCGGCGCAGCGGCCCGCGTGGACGTGCGGGGAGAGCCCATCGGCCGCATCGGCGGTCTGAGCCAGTCCGCCCGCGATCGCTACGGGATCAAGCAGGAGGTCTTCGTGGCCGAGCTGAGCCTCTCGGCCCTCTGGCCCGTTCCGTCCGAAGGGGTGAGCTTCGAGCCCCTGCCGCGCTTCCCCGCCGTGTCGCGCGATCTCTCCTTGATCATTCCTGCCTCCCGGGAATACCGTGACATCGAACGGACGATTGCCGGCGTCGCTCCGGAGCGGATCGCCAGCGTGACGCTCTTCGATCGTTTCGCGGGAGAGATGCTCCCCGCCGGGAAGATCGGCGCCGGTGTGAGGATCGTCTTCCAGGATCCCGAGAAGACGCTGACATCGGAGGAAATCAACGAGATGCTCGACAGGATCGTGGCGGCTCTCGGCCGCGAGATGGATGCAACACTTCGCGACTCTACAGGGAGACCTTGATGGACAAGATGGACGTGCTCGAAGCGAAGATCCGCAAGACAACCGACCTCATACGTACGCTGCGCGAAGAGCGCAGTATCATGGAAGCCCAGCTCAAGAGCGCGCGTGACGAAGTGCGCCGGCTCTCGTCCCGCGAGGAGGACCCGCAGCTTCGCGGCGACATCGATCGGCTCACAAAGGAAAGAAGGATGATCGCGGAGCGCATCGAGAAGATGATCGGACAGATCGAAGAGATCGAAATGACTGCGGCTCGCGCCGAGGGAGTGTGACATGACGAACAACGCCGGTGAGACGCTGACACAGGTCGAGATCTACGGACAGAACTACACGCTCAGGGGCGACGGCGACACGCCGTACGTGCAGGATCTCGCCTCGTACGTGAACGCGAAGATGAACGACATCACCCAGAACAGCGCGGTGGTCGATTCCCTCAAGGTCGCCATCCTCGCGGCGCTCAACATCGCCGACGAGTACCACCAGCTCAAGCGCGAGGTCGAAAAGCAGCGGCTCGATTTCGCGGTGCGCGCGGCGGAATGGGAGCGTCTTCTCGACAGTACAATCGGCAAGTGATAGACTTGCCGCGGCTCGTACCCCTGCGGGGTGCGTGATGGGATGGGACGCTTCGAGCCGATAGGCTTCGTACGGGAGTTCCTTCCTTCCCGCCTTGTGCACGCCCCGGGCTCGCGCTCGCGCGCGATGTCCATCGGGGACGCCTGAAACGGGAGCGGGACACCCACCTGGAGACCCAGGTTCAAGGGGACCACCCACACGGCCACGCGGGGGCACGACCTCCCCTCAGGGCCATCCCCTCCCGATAGACCACTGAGGTCTCAGCAGTATGCAGGCGATACTGGCGTACATCCTCGTTTTCCTGGCCGGCGCGGCCGCCGGCGCGGGGATCCTCGCGGCCATGCGCTTCATGAAGCGCGGCGCGGGTCTCGACGCCGCGAGCGCCACGGCTCGCGGCATCCTCGATGCCGCCGAAACCGAGGCCCGGGCCCGCACCGAGGCCGCGGCTCTCGAGGTCAGGCTGCGCATCGAGACCGCGGAGGCCAAAGCCGAGGAGGTGGCGCAGAAGCACCAGCGCGAGATCGAGGAGCAGCGCCAGGACATCGAGCGCCGCGATAAGGACCTCAAGCGCCGCGTGGCCTTCGCCGACGAGAAGATGCGGCAGGTCCAGGAGCGCGAGACGGGCATCGTCCAGAAGGAGATGGAGATCGCGAAGGCCCGCGAGGAGGCTGCTGAGCTGGTGATCAGGCAGCGCGCGCGCCTCGAGCAGATCGCGGGCTATTCCTCGCGCGAGGCGCGCGAGGAGCTGCGTCGCGAGATGGAGCTCGAGGCCCGGCGCGAGGCGGCAGCGACGATCGTCCGCATCCAGGAAGAGACGCGTGAGCGCGCCGACGACGAGGCGCACTGGATCACGGCGCAGGCCATGCAGCGGCTGCCGATCTCCCAGTACGCCGAGAGCACCGTCACGGTGGTGAACCTCAAGAGCGACGACATGAAGGGACGCATCATCGGGCGCGAGGGGCGCAACATCCGCGCGATCGAGATGGGATGCGGCATCGATCTGATCATCGACGACACTCCCGGCGTGATCACGCTGTCGTCGTTCGACCCGACGCGCCGGCTGGTGGCGAAGATGTCGATCGAGAGGCTCATCGAGGATGGCCGCATCCACCCGGCGCGCATCGAAGAAGTCATCGCGAAGGTCCGGGAGGAGTTCGACAAGCTCACCTTCGACCAGGGGGAGGCAGCCGCCTTCGAGCTGGGGGTGCACGACCTCAACCCGCGGCTCATCAAGATGGCCGGGCGGCTTCAGTTCGTGACCTTCCATGGCCAGACGCTGCTGACGCACTCGAAAGAGGTCGCCCTGCTCGCGGCGCACATGGCCTCGCTGCTCGCCGCGCAGGTCGATCTGGTCCGCAGGGCGGGCTTCCTGCACGAGGTGGGGTTCGGTGACGAGACCCTGGCCGATCGCTCGCCGCGGCTCGCCACGGCCGACATCGTGCAAAGGCTCGGGGAGGCCGAGCCGATCGTGCACTGCATCCAGGCCGTGCACGGGATTGTCGCGCCGCGCACCGTGGAGGCGGTCCTGCTGCAGGTCGCCGAAGCCGCCTCGACCGGCCGCCCGGGGGCGCGCAAGGAGATGCTCCAGGAGCACATCGAGCATCTGACGGCTCTCGAGGACATCGCGCGGTCATTCAAGGGAGTGCGGCAGGCGCACGCCGTCCGCGCCGGCAAGGAGGTCCGCGTGATCGTCGCCGCCGAGGACCTCGCCGACCGCGAGGTCGTCTGGCTGTCGCGCGACATCGCGGGGCGCATCGAGAAGGAGGCGCGCTACCCTGGCCAGCTCCGCGTCAGCGTGATCCGCGAGACCCGCTCCGTCGACTTCGCGATGTAGCGATGAAACTCCTCTTCATCGGCGATCTGGTTGGGGCGGCAGGGCGCCGCATCCTGCTCGATCAGATCGACCGCCTCGTGGACCATCATGCCATCGACTACTGCGTCGTCAACGTCGAGAACGTCGCCGACGGATTCGGGGTCACGCCGGACATCGCCGAGGAGCTCCTGAACGCCGGGGTCCACTGCATGACCTCCGGCAATCACATCTGGGATCGGTCCGATATCCGGCCGTACATGGCGCGTGAGCCGCGTCTCATCCGCCCCGTGAACTACCCAACCGACCTTCCGGGCTCCGGGATGCACGTGGGCGAGACGGCCGCCGGCATCCAGGTCGGGGTGATCAACGTCATGGGGCGCGTCTTCATGCCGGCCACCGACGAGCCCTTCCGCAGGGTGTCCGAGGCGGTCGCGGAGGTGAAGAAGAAAACACCGGTGATCATCATCGACATGCACGCCGAGGCGACGTCGGAGAAAATCGCCATGGGATGGCACCTCGACGGCGTGGTCTCGGCCGTCCTGGGAACGCACACCCACGTCCAGACGGCCGACGAGCGCATCCTTCCCGGCGGGACGGCCTACATCACCGACGTCGGGATGACCGGCCCGTACGAGTCCGTCATCGGCATGGAGCGCGATGGGGCGCTCGCCCGGTTCCTGAACCGCCAGTCGGGACGCCTCACCTCGGCCAAGAAAGATCCGCGCGTCTGCGCCGTGGTGGTGGACATCGACGAGACTACAGGGCGCAGCCGTTCGATCGCGCGCCTGATGCTCGGCCCCGGCAACGGAAGGCCGGCATGACCGCCATGAAGGATCCGCAAGGTGCGGAGGAGACCGGGGAGCCCAGGCTCCCCTTCGGCGACGAGACTTCCGTACCCGCCGGCAAGGACACGCCCCCTTCCACCGGCAGGGCCCCGTCGACCCCTGCGGCGCACGCCGGCCCGGGGAGCAGGAACCGCCCCTACACCATCGCGGCGATCAACACCGCGGCGCGCGACATGCTCGAAAGGGACTTCGGCGACATCTGGCTGCAGGGGGAGATCTCCAACTTCAAGCCGCACACCTCGGGGCACTGGTACTTCTCGCTGAAGGACGACCGGGCCCAGATCAGCGCCGTGATGTTCCGCTCCGCGAATGCCGTCCTGAAGTTCCGTCCCGAGGACGGCCACTCCGTGCTGGCGCGCGCCCGGGTGACTCTCTACGAGCCGCGGGGCCTCTACCAGATCAACATCCAGCACATGGAGCCGCTGGGGGCGGGCGCGCTGCAGATCGCCTTCGCGCAGCTCGTGGCCAGGCTCAAGGCCGAGGGATTGTTCGATGCGGAGCGCAAGAGGCCGATCCCTCCCCTCCCGCGCCGCGTGGGGATCATCACATCCCCCACCGGGGCGGCGCTGCGCGACGTGCTGCGCGTGCTCCAGCTCCGGGCCGCGGGGCTCCACGTGCTCATCGCCCCCTGCCTCGTGCAGGGGGCCGCGGCGGCCGCGCAGATCGCCGACGCCATCAGGCGGATGAACGATCTGTCGGCAAAGGATCCGGAGCGCGGTGTGGAGGTCCTGATCCTGGCGCGCGGCGGCGGCAGCCTCGAGGACCTTTGGCCCTTCAACGAGGAGATCGTGGCGCGCGCCATCGTGGCGTCGGCCCTTCCCGTCATCTCGGCGATCGGGCACGAGACCGACGTCACCATCGCCGACTTCGCGGCTGACGCGCGCGCGGCCACCCCGTCGGCCGCCGCCGAGATGGTGATCAAGAGCCGCGAAGAGCTCCTCGCGCGCGTGTCGTCGGCATCGGCCAGGCTCCATCAGGGGATCCGGCTGCTCGTGCTGGGACGCCGGTCCCGGGTGCAGGCGCTGGCGGCGAGCCGCGCCTTCGCGCGCGCGCAGACCGTCCTCGCCGAGGCTCAGCAGCGTCACGACGAGGCTTCGGCGCGTCTCGTGCGGGTCATCCAGGAGCTGTCGCGCGGGCTGCGCGAGCGGCTGGTTCTGGCGTCGCAGAGGCTGGCCCCCAGGAGCCTCAAGGCCGAAGTCGGCGCGCGCCGCGGCCGGCTGGGCGCCGCGGCGGAGATGCTGGCCCGCTCGCTGCGCGAGCGGCTGCGGGCGCTGCGCGATCGTGCAGCGGCCGCGCAGGCTCTCCTGTCCAGCCTCTCCCCTCTCGCGGTGCTGGACCGAGGGTACGCCATCGTTCACGATGAGGCGACGGGGAGCGTCGTCAGCAATGCGGCGCGCCTCAAGGCGGGGAGAACTGTCCGCGTGCAGGTCGCTCACGGCCGTTTCGGCGCTTCGGTGTCATGGGTGGAGCCGGAGACGGCGCCTGACAGGAAAGGGAGACGATGATGAGCAAGGAACCCAGAGAGCAGCAGGGGGCGGGAAAGGAACCGAAGGAGATGAAGTTCGAGGCCGCCCTCGAGAGGCTCGAGCAGCTCGTGAAGAAGCTGGAAGAGGGTGACGGCTCGCTGGACGATTCGCTCAAGATGTTCGAGGAGGGAGTGCGCCTCGCGCGCCAGTGCGGCGAGAAGCTGGACGCTGCAGACCGCAGGATCGAGGCGCTGGTGCGGACCGAGGACGGGGGGTCGCGCGTCGTCCCCTTCGAGCCCGCCGACGATCCGGAGCGCGGCCGCAAAGAATGATGGACTCCCTCGAGGCCTTCTCCGGCCGCGTCCGCGCGGCCGTCGAGCATCGCCTGTCGGAGCTGCTCGCTCCGGCGGATGGCGCTCCACCCCGGCTCGTGGAGGCGATGCGTTACGCCACGCTGGGGAACGGCAAGCGGATGCGCCCCTTGCTGGTGATCGCCTCGGGGGAGGCGGTCCTCGACGTCACCCCGGCGCCGGACGCCCTGGTGTCACGCGATCTCCTCACGGCGGCGTGCGCCGTCGAGATGATCCACACCTTCTCGCTCATCCACGACGACCTCCCCGCCCTCGACGATGACTCCCTGCGCCGCGGAAGGCCCACGCTGCACGTGAAGTTCGACGAAGCCACGGCCGTCCTGGCGGGCGACGCCCTGCTCAACCAGGCCTACGAGGTCCTCGCCTCCGGGCTGGCGGGCTCCCCCGCCGCCGCGCTGGGGACCATTGCCGCTGTCGGGACGGCGGTCGGGCTGCGTGGCATGATCTCGGGGCAGGTGCTCGATCTGGAGCACGAGGCCATCGTCGCGGACGGAGCCACCCTGAAGCGGATCCACGGACTCAAGACCGGCGCGCTCATCGCGGCCTGCTGCGACGTGGGGGCGCTCGTCGCCGGGGCCTCGCCGGAGGCGCGCGCGCGCCTGCGGACCTTCGGAGCGGAGATCGGGCTGGCATTCCAGATCGTCGACGACATCCTGGACGTCGAAGGGAGCGCGAAGGAGCTGGGGAAGTCCCCCGGCAAGGACGCGTCGCACAACAAGGCGACGTATCCGGCTCTCTTCGGGATTCCCGAATCGCGCCGGCAGGCTGCGGAACATCTCGAGAGCGCGCGCCAGGCGATTGCCCCGCTGGGCGCGCGCGGCGCCCACCTTCTGGCTCTCGCCGAGACGATCGTCTCGAGAAGCCGATGAGGCCCGCCATCGCCCGCAAGGAAAGCAAGGTCCGCATCGACCAGCTACTGCACGATCGTGGCCTGGCGCGCAGCCGCAGCGCCGCGGCGGCCCTCGTGATGAGCGGCCGCGTGCGCGTCGGCGGGCGTCAGGTGGACAAGCCCGGCACGACCGTCGACCCTGACTCCGAAGTTGTGCTGGCCCCCGCGCCGCGCGCATGGGCCAGCCGTGGCGCCCTCAAGCTCGAAGGCGCGCTGGATGCCTTCGGCATCGATCCGGCCGGCATGACCGCGCTCGATGTCGGCGCTTCCACCGGCGGCTTCACCGATTGCCTGCTTCGCCGAGGCGCCGCGCGCGTCGTGGCGCTGGACGTCGGGAAGGGACAGCTCGACTGGACGCTGCGCAACGACACCCGGGTCGTGGTGCTCGACGGGATCAACGCGCGTTACCTGTCCGCCGACCAGCTCCCCGCGGGCTGCGTTCCCTTCCCCCTCGCCGTCATCGACGTGTCGTTCATCTCGCTGCGTCACATCTTCCCCGCCGTGGCCGCGTTGATCGATCCCGGATCCGCCGCGGATCCCGCATCATCACAGGGGCGCTGTCTCGCGCTCGTGAAGCCGCAGTTCGAGGTGGGCCGGGGGCATGTCGGCAAGGGGGGCATCGTGCGCGACCCCGCGCTGCGCCAGCGCGCCATCGTGGACGCCGCCGGCCACGCGATGGGGGCCGGATTCGCGGTCGCCGCGATCGCGGCCAGCGTCCTGCCGGGGGCAGAGGGGAACCGCGAGTACTTCCTGCACCTGATCCGGGCCAACGAGGGATCGGCCATACTGACCATGGAGGAGATCGAGCGCGATGCCTTCGCGATTGCGCAAGAAGATTGAGACCATCGGTCTGGTGTTCAAGCCGGAGCCGCGCCGCGCGGCGCCGATCCTTGCGCCTCTGACCCGCTGGCTCGACCGCCGCCACATCCGCTGGACCGTGGACGTGCAGACCGCGCGCTTGCTGTCCCGTCCGTCGATGGGCCTCCCCCGCCCCGATCTGGCGGCCGCATCCGACCTGATCCTCGTGGTCGGCGGTGACGGCACGCTGCTGTCGGTCGCGCGTGACATCGGCTCGAAGCGCACCCCTATCCTCGGAGTGAACCTCGGCAGCCTGGGTTTTCTCACGGAGATCCCCATCGAGGAGCTCTACACCGCACTGCAGGGGATCCTCGCGGGGCGCGGCGCCGTCGTGCGGCGGACGCGCCTGGAGGTGACGATCCTGCATCAAGGCAAGAAGGCCGCCCGCCACGACGTCCTCAACGACGTCGTGGTCGCCAAGAGCGCCATCGCCCGCATCCTCGACATCAACGTCTCGATCAACGATCGCCTCGCCACCGCCTTCCAGGCCGACGGCCTGATCGTCTGCACGCCGACGGGCTCCACCGCCTACTCACTCTCCGCGGGAGGCCCGATCGTCGACCCGGCGGTGGCGGCGATGATCCTCAGCCCGATCTGCCCCCACACGCTCAGCAACAGGCCGATCGTCACCCCCATCGAGAACCGCGTGGAGGTCTCGCTGGCGCGCAATCATGGAGAGGTCTACGTGACGCTGGACGGGCAGGTGGGGATTCCCTTCACCACCGGTGACCGGCTCCGCGTCCGCCGATCTCCTCACCCGGTGCGCATGATCCGCTTCCAGCAGCACGATTACTTCGGCGTGCTGCGTCAGAAGCTGAGGTGGGGCGGCCGCGTGCGCGGCGGCGGTGGGGAGTGACCTCCCCCGTCTCTATGGAAGCGCGGCCTGACCGTAGGCGGCGACCATCTCGGTCTTGATCTCCGCCGGGCTCTTCCCCTCGTCCACCAGCCGCTGCAGCATCTGTTTCATGTCGCGGCTTCCGGGGGTCTTGAGGCAGGAGCAGGTCGAGAGGATGTCGCCGCACCCGCACACGCACATGAACCGCTCCGCCAGCAGGCGCGCCTGGGGAGTGAGGGCGACGTCCTCGGCCGACGCCGTGATGGTCTGTCCATGGTCGATCGCGGGGATCTCCTGGGTGAGGCTCGTCCCCGGCACGGCGGTGATCGGCGGCGGCGTGGCGGTGGTTCCCGGAGCGGACGCGTTCTCGCTGCGGCCCGGGATGAACGCGATGGCAAGGAGGACCAGCAGCGCCCCCAGGGCAAGCATGCCCGCCAGCCGGCCTTTTGATGTTCCGCTCGCCATGGTCTCCTCTCAGGATGGCGAAGTATAGAGGGGCGCGGCGAAAATTGTCAAAGAAACGACGCTGGGGTAGAATCCCCGGCCCTGCAGAATCGGGCCCACGACGCGATGAGAGATGCCACCTAAAAAGCCGCGCGCGACCCCGCGCGAACCCGAGCCCGAAGCCCGGCAGCCGGGCGGCGTGCCATGGAGCGGCATCGCCATCGCGTTCGGAATCCTTGCCCTCACCTTCCTGATCGGCGTCCTGACGATCTTCATGATGTCGAACAACGACATCTGGATCCATCTCAAGACCGGCGAGCAGATCCTGACGACGTGGTCGGTCCCCGACAAGGATCCCTATTCCTTCACGGCTTCGGATCACGACTACGTGGCGCACGAATGGCTGTCGGGGGTCGTCTTCTATCTCGTCTACGCCGCGTGGGGAGTGAACGGGCTGATCTTCTTCAAGTCCGCGGTGCTCTTCCTGACGTGTGTGGCGCTCTATTTCACGTGCCGCTTCCTGCGCGTGCCGCATGCCGTGATCTTCCCGGTCTTCACCCTCATGCTCTTCACCGCGTCGGCGCGGTTCCTGGAGCGCCCTCACATCTTCACGTACCTCTTCATGGCGCTCTACCTGCTCTGTTATTTCGGATACCGCGAGCGCGGCCGCAACAGGATCTGGCTTTACGCGATCCCCCTGCTTCACATCGTCTGGACGAACATGCACGGCGGACACTTCCAGGGGATCTTCCTGCTGGTGATGCTCGGCCTGGCCGAGATCGTCATGTACGTACGCTCCCATCGGCTCGGGCTGCGCACCGACGACGCGCTCCCGGTGCGCGACGTCGTCCTGATCGCCGCGCTCCCCTTCGCCTCGCTCGCGGCCGCCTTCGTGAACCCCTACGGCTACCGGCTCCTGACCTTCCCCTTCGAGCTGACGGGGCAGGATGTCTTCATGAAGAGCATCTATGAATGGCAGCCTGCGATCGCGCCGGCTTTCAACGGCTCCGCCATGTACCTCTACTACGTCCCCTGGATCGCCGTTCTCTTCGGGACGTTCCTCTTCGTGCGCGGCCACGATGGACTGAAGAAGGGGTGGCGCGACACGGCGACGATGGCGAACGTGATCCTGATCGCACTCTACGTCCTGTTCGTCATCGAGTTCGCCAACGTCTACAAGACGCAAACAATCACCCTGCTGGAGCGGCACACGGGTCTCTGGTATTTCGCGGTCGCGGCGTTCCTGCTGGCGAACGCCCACCGGCTGGAGTTCGCCCACGCGGGGATCGCCGCGCTGATGTTCGCGCTCTCGATGCGGCACAACCGCGGCGTCACCGACGCGGTCGTTGCGACCGTCCCCACCCTGGGCCACAACATCGCGTCTGTCCTGGCGCGGCTGAAGGGGATCAGGACGTCCGAGACCCCCGAGGCTCCCCTCCCCATCGCCGCGTGGGGGGCGGTCATGCTCATCCTGGGGAGCCTCACGCTGTCGAACGGCTACTACTTCTCCTACGCGCCGGTGTCCCTGAGGGAAGACGGCCTGGGGATCGCCAGCAACATGCCGGTGGGCGCGGTGGACTACATCGTGCGCAACAGGATCTCAGGACGCTGCTTTCCCAATTACAACGCCGCCGCGCTGCTGATCAACAGGATGTGGCCCGACGTGCTCGTGGCGATGGACTCGCGCAACGACGTCTACGGCGAGGCGATCTACGAGGAGTACATGGCGGCCGTCATCAACCGCAATGGAGAGCTGGCGCCGTACCTCGAGAAGTGGCAGCCCGACTTCATGCTGCTCAACCTCGGCAGCGAACGCTCCCCTCCCTTCCAGCGCTGGATCTCGGAATCACCCGCCTGGCACCTCGTCTACTTCGATGACCGGTTCGTCGTCTACGTGACCGACAGGCCGCACTTTGCGGAGCTCATCCAGCGCGACACCTACCATCTCATCGACCCGCTGGCGCCGGGGACGCGGACCATACCGGAGCAGGACGCCACCGAGTGGCTGGTGGAGGCGGAGCGCGCGGTGCGCAATGCCCCCAACTCGTGGACCGCCCTTCAGTACAAGGGCAAGACACTCTTCCTGTTGAGCCGGCTGGACGAAGCCGAGGCCACGTTCCGGAAGATCCTCGAGGTCGCGCCACGTGGCACTTGGTTCCCCTGGGTGGACATCGGCGCCATCTACCTGCAGCGCAATCAGCCCGACAAGGCCGCGGCCGCCTTCGAGACCTGCCTCTCGCTCAGCCCCGGCCAGCCGGTCTGCCGCCAGTACCTCGACCGCGCCCGCGCCGGCTTGCGGCGCTGAACCACGCGCGCGTCACGGTCGTCCGTCAGCCCGATACCTGTTGGCCCTTGAATGCCGCACGGCTCTCCCCGCTTCGCTCGATAACGCGGCTCGCAAGATAAATGTGTCGGGCCCGACCAGGTGTTCCGACTATGGCCATTGTTCTCAGCGAGTTGCGACAATCACCCTGGCCGACTTAGGCCGACCAGCCCTCGCAAGATAAGAAAACGGAGGTAGGATTCAACGACGGCAAGTCGAGCTCGGATGGGCGATTGCACGACCACCCACAACTCACTGGCCCGCCAAACGCTGACCGGCCACCCAACGTTCGCCGGCTTGCAGAGGTCAACCTAATTCTAGTTAGGCGCACAGATGAGGTCTGTCATGGTCACCTGGATACGCGATGGAAATTAACACTCCTACCCAAGGAACTTGGTTCCGTAATGGATTGGTGTTCGGCCTCGGCGGGCTGCTGATCGCAGTGAGGCAATACTCCACGGTTCGCACGATGTAACTGAGCTAGAAGAGGATATCTCCGATGACCGTTTCCGAAGTCCTCGCTCTGCTCGACGCTGAACGCGACGAGCGGGGCATGAGCAACTGGGAGAAGCGGGGCTCGAGCACCGCGGGGATGAGGAGTTACGGAATTGGTCTCACACGGCTGCGCAAGCTGGCCAAACGGATTGGGCGCAACCGGGAGCTCGCGCACGCGCTCTGGAAGACCGACGTCTACGAAGCCAGAGTGATCGCGCTTCTCGTCGACGACCCCGCGCGAATCACCCGTGAGCAGGCCGAGAAACAGGTCGAGGAGTTGGCCGGCGGCATGCTGGCGTACGTGTTTGCTTCTTGCGACGCAACGCTCGCGAAGACGTCCTTCGTGGTCGAGCTTGCCGACCAGTGGGTCCGGAGCGACGACCCCGTACGCCGCGAGTGCGGTTACGGGCTGCTCTATGAGGCGTCGAAGTTCT